>ENA-UOJE01001112-UOJE01001112.1-human-gut-metagenome-genome-assembly--contig:-C23-NODE-1112-length-25624-cov-14.218233_pt1 | contig 25624 bp, 20 predicted proteins | sample MGYA00242341_ERZ723888 | MGnify/ENA metagenome assembly ERZ723888 | reverse complement strand
CCGCAAGGGTATCAAGACGCTGGACGAGGTGCCCGCCCGTCTGCGCAGCACCGTGAAAGCCCTGCTGGCGGAGGTGGAAGCCGATGCTTGAAGCCTGGTCCCGCACGCGGGACGGCACCCGGAAGCTGAGCGCAAACTTCACCGTGGCCGAGTTTGCCTGCAAAGATGGCTCGGACCCTGTGTTCGTGGACAGCAGCCTTGCCGCCCTGCTGCAGAAGATCCGCGACCACTTCGGCCGCCCCGTAGTCATCACCAGCGGCTACCGCACCGCCGCTCACAACAAATCCGTGGGCGGGGCCGCCTACAGCCAGCATCTGTATGGGCGCGCTGCCGACATCCGGGTGCAGGGCATCCCGGTGGAGCAGCTGGCCGCCTATGCAGAGACCTGCCTGCCCGGCACCGGCGGCATCGGCCGGTACCCGCCCCGGGCCGGACGGGCTGTGGGCTGGGTCCATGTGGACACCCGCCCCGCCAAAAGCCGCTGGACAGGTTAAGAAGGAGGTGAACCCAATGGAAAGCATCCTGTCCGCCCTGATCGCCGGTGCCGTGACCCTGATCGGGGTGCTGATCGCCAACAGCCGCAGTCAGGCCGTGACCGACACCAAACTGGAAGAACTGACCCGCGAGGTGCGCGAGCACAACAATTTCGCCCGCCGCGTGCCCATTCTGGAAGAGCAGATGAAGGTGGCCAACCACCGCATCGCCGACCTTGAGAACCATGAACGAATGAAAGAGAGGAACTGATTTATGGAACTGAGCAACAAGATCTCCGCCGCTACCCTGGCCCGCACCGCTGTGCTCCTGCTGGCCCTGACCAACCAGGTGCTGAGCGCAATGGGCAAGCCCGTGCTGCCCATCGAGAGCACCACCGTGGAGCAGCTGGTCACCGCCGGCATCACCACCGTGGCCGCCCTCATCAGCTGGTGGAAGAACAACAGCTTCACCGCTGCCGCCGTGGCCGCCGACAGCTACATGGCCCGGCTGAAGCAGAAGCAGTGATCGCCGACTGCCCTATATAAGGTAGCGGGCAAGGCCCCCGGAGACGCAGGTTTCCGGGGGCTTTTTTCGTCTGCAGCAGGGCGGCTGGAGAAATTCCAGCCGGTTCTTTGCCAGAAATTCCGTTCCTCAAAAAGTGGTTTTCCGCAACAATCCGCACACTCTGCACCAGTACCGCAACCGCATCATTTCACGTCCGCAACAGTTTCTCTTTTTTCTGCAACAATTTCTTGTGATTTGTGCAAAATATCCAATTCAGGCTTTGGAATATTTTCACAAATCATGCGTTTCTACACATTTTTTCTTGACAACCTGCACCAGAAAATGGTATAAAGGAAGCAGGATAGCAAGCCTCGAAATATGTCCATTCTATGGGACAGTGGTAATGCGTAAAAGACTTGACACCATTTGAAAGGAGCCATCAATCATGACGAACAAAAAGCTGAAACTCGCTGCCATGTCCGTAGCCCTGACCGCCTGTGTTGCTGCACAGCCCATGGCTGCCCATGCTGTGGAAGGCCCCGACTCTGTCGAGGATAACGCTGCCCCGCAGGCCGAACCTGTAGCCGAGAGTTCCACGCCCGCCCCCGTCGCTGAGGAAGGGGAAAAGCAGGAGAAAGTCGGAGAGCAGGAGGAGTTTACCCCCCCGGTGAACGAAGAGGCCAAGAAAGATGATCAGGCTCCCGCGTTCGGCCCCGGCACCAAGACCGATGACATCATCATTGACTATAAACCTGCTGAGAAGCCGGAAGAGCCCGGCAAATCCGGTGAGGACGGCGAAGCCGACGGCTCTGAGGGCTCCGGCGAGACGGACGAGACTGAGAACCCCGACGGCACCTATGTGAAGGGTGACGTGATCGACAACAGCAAGAAGGACGAAGCCACCGGCAAGGACGGCAAGATCGGCGAGGCCACCAAGGAAGAGACCCCCGACAGCTCTTCCAGTACCACCGTTGTGGACCCCGACGCCGAGGTGAAGAAGGGCGACCCCGTGGTGGGCAAGGACGAGGACGGCAACACCACCATCACCACCCCCACCGAGACCACCGGCACCGAGACTACGACCACCACCGGCACCGGCAAGGCCGATTCCTCCACCACCATCACCGACACCAAAAAGGGCGAAGAGATCAACCTCGACGACGAGCTTGGCAAGGACGTGCGTCCGGACTGGAAAACCGATAAGGATGCCAAGCTGGGCGGTTACACCGTGGACAAGGTCGAGCCCGCCAAGGACGGTAACTCCAAGACCCTGACCCTGAAAAAGACCAGCCCGACCGAAGAAAAGGAGATGGCCGCCGAGGACATCGCCAAGCTACTGGACGTCCCCAAGGACGGCGTGGAGAAAAAGACCGACGACGAGGGCAACACCACCTATACCCTGAAAAAGGAAGAGACCTCTACCGACGAGAACGGCAACACCGTCACCCGCACCACCTACTACGAGATCACCGGCACCTCGGTCAAGACCCGCACCGAGACCACACTGAAGCTCAAGGTGGAAAAGGGCACTGTTGATGTTGATGATAAGGACCTGACCACCAAGGTCGAGCTGCCAAGCATCACTGCCAAGAACACCGACGAGACCAAGACGGATGTCATCGAGATTTCTTCGGAGAAGCTGGGCGAAATGCTCAAGGACGAGTACTATAACAACGTTACCGGCGAGTATGTCTATACGGAAAACGTGGACGGCAAGGAATATACCTATAAAGTCAAGAAAACGGAAAACACCAAGCCGCTCACCCATGCGCAGTTGGCCGACCGTCTGGGCGAGGGCTTCACCGGCGATGACAACGGCGTTTACTACAAGGGCGAAAAGCTGAACCTTGACCAGATGGAAGCCGTCCGCAAGACTTTGAGTTACACCGTGGAGGTCACCGAGGTCACCAAGACCCCCGGCCAGGTCGAAGGCGGTCAGGAAAGCATCAAGAGTGCCGAGGAAACTGCCAAGCTGGAAGCCATCAAGGCCGCTCTGACGGATGCCGCCAAGAAAACCGGCATCAATGTGGACAGCGAGGATTTCAAGAACCAGCTGAATACGATCGATCCCACCGGCAAAGGCCAGCTCAATCTCAGTTATACCGATGCAGACGGCAATGTTCATACTGTCACCCTCCGCTATGACGGTGCAACGGTTTCTGCGCCTCAGCCGGGCAGCTCTGATCCGAGCAAGGACACCGAGACCCGTAAGGATGTTACGGACAACGTCATCACCGGAACCGCTTATGTGACCGGCTCGAATACGTGGACCGAAAGCGGTTCCCTCAACGGCACCTACGTCAAGCCCGGCAGCGGTGAACTTCCCTCTCTCGATGGTTGGACGATCGCCAGCAAAGACCCGGAGAAGGGCACCACGACCTACAAAAAAGAAGAAACCGTGACCTCGCCCGACGGCACCAGCACCAAGATCACCCGTACCTGCACGATCACGGAATCGTCCGCTTCCCTCAGCGATGCGGAGAAGGAAGAGATCGCCTGGAAAGAGCTACAGAACAAGACCGGCAAGGACAAAGCTACCCTGCTTCAGGAAGGTTACAGCATTGATATCGGCAGCATGGACTTCTCCGGCATCAAGCGCGTGGAATGGACGATCGACACACTTTCTGAATCCACAAAGACGGACACCAAGGATCTTAACGACAAGCTGGTGATCCCCGGCGGCAAGAACTGGTCGATCGACGAAAACGCCGGCACCATTACGGTGGACGGAAACATCTACCGCAATGTGACCAAAACCGATGACGGCTACACCTGCACGGTCGAGGACAAAAACGGCGTAAAGACCACCTACACCTTCACCAAAAAGGCCGGTGCTCCGCTGACCCCTGATGAGATCCAGACCGCACTGGCAGGCCAATACAGTGTTTCCGCTGACAGCATCCGACTGAACGCCGACGGCAAGACCGCGACCTTCACGAAGGGTGACGAAACCATCACCGTGGATTACAGCACCCTGAGCGAGACCCTCACCGTCCGGAAGGATGTACACACCTCCTCCAGTGTCACCGGCATCATCAAGGACGATAAGGATCTTGAGAAGGCATACGACGAGCTGTGGAAGCAGATCCAGGAGATCCAGAGCAAACTTCAGCCCGGCGAGGAACTCCGGATCGGTGAAACGAAGATCGATTCCACCACCAAAAAGGAAGATATCATCAAGTATTTCACCAAGGCCATCTCGCCCGATAACATGAGCAAGGATGAGCTGATCAAGGCTCTGCAGGAGCAGGAGCGGATTGCCAAGAACTCCACTTACGTTGCCAACAAGGGTTCTGATTACGAAGAGACCAAGAAGAACTACTACTCCGGTGAAAAGACGGGTGAATTCAAATACTTCAGCAAGGCACCGGATGGTTCCAAAATTGAGGTCTATTGGAAATCGACTTGGGGGTGGAACGGCTATTATTACTATACAGACGCTAACGGCCAGGAAGTTCGTGTTCATAGTAACACTGTGCACTCCGAAGAGCAGCGTGACGACATCGGCCACCTCGACCTCGCTTCCGGCTCCAAGCTGGATCTGCTGCCGGATGAGGACGGCAAGGTCAACCAGACCGACTGCGTGCTGGTGAGCAAGAATCTGAAGCTGGAGTGGAACTACGATGCCGGAAAACTGGTCAACGGTAAGGACAACCAGACGGTCGGCCTGGACAGCAAGATCAGCTGGGATGATGAAGGCGGCGAGGGCAGCGGCCATTACGAGTATGACCGCGGCAATAGGAACAACAACCCCGACAAGAGCGCCTACTACAAGCTGACCGGCACCGTTGCCTACGACCCCATCAAGGAGAACGGCAGCATCAAGCTGTATCAGGGTCAGTGGGGCGACTATTGGAACCCCGGCATCAGCGCAGAGGATGAGGCCATTAACGCTTACCTGAAGGCAACCGGCAGCAGCAAGACCTATAGGGACTTGACCACGAAAGAGCGCAATGCCATCGTCGGCACCTACGTTGTGAAGATTGGAACCACCGGCACCAACAGCACCGGTGAGAGCGGCTATCAGGTCTATCTCAAGTCCTCTGAGCTGACCGCCTACGGCTATATGTCCCGCGATGCCAACACATGCATCAACAGCACCTACAAGCGCCAGGACGGCACCTGGGGTTACGTCGGCGGCTATGACCTGATGATCTCCGAGCTGACCCAGGTGAGCGAGGGCAAGGTCATCGGCCAGACCGAATCCACCATCAAGACCATCACTGCCCCGCTGAGCATCCGCAGCTCTCAGGACTTCGCCAAGCGCCTTCTGGAACTGAACAAGCAGACCACCACCACCCATAAAACCGGTGAGGGTGCTACGGCTTACGGCGAAAATACTTCCGGCGACTTCGACGGTACCTATACGCAGAAGAAGAGCGAAACAGTTGAAGCGTCCGGCACCGGCTCCGGCCACTACACCACCTTTACCGAGGTGCTGAAGAAGATCTTCTCCGGCTCCGGCAGCAAGGAGCACGACGAGGGCAGCATCTCCTACACCCACCGCACCACGGACAAGGTGAACACCACGCCAGTGTCCAAGGAGACCGTGACCACCACCGACGCCCATGTGGGCTACAACTATACCTCCATCGAGACCCGGAAGGTGACCGTGAACGGCGAAGAGACGGTCATCGTCCCGCCGGTCACTCCGCCGGTGGATCCCGATACCCCGGACGGCCCTGTGGAGGATGAGACCCCGGACGAAGTCGTGACCCCGGAGACCCCCGAGCTGCCGCCCGTGCAGGACGCCACCCCGGACGCTCCGGTCCTGCCGTCTGACGCGGTCCTGCCCGCTGTGCAGGATGCACTGCCGCAGACCGGCGTGAACTGGATGGCCGCTCTGGGCATGGCATTCAGCGGCATGCTGCTGACCATCGCAGGCGCATTCGCCAGCCTCAAGTACAAGGAAAAGCACTGATGCTTTCCCCTTCTAACGTGATCCACGTCAAGTCGTAAACGCATAGAAAGGGTCTCCCCATTCCGGGGAGGCCCTTTCGTGTTGTGTTCGGCTTATGCTTCCGCTTTGGCAGCGCGGTACCACTGTACCAGCTTTTCGGCGTCCTGCCAGCCCTTGCGGTACATGGCTTCCAGTTCCATGCAGCGGTCCAGCGCACCGCACACAGCAAAAGCCGCCCCGCAGGTCGGAACTTCCGGTGCCTGCGGGGCGGCTTTCTGCATTTACGAAACGGGGAAAAGTGCTCAGAGGTCTGCGCCGTTGGAGCGGATGACCTTCTGATACCAGTAGAAGGAATCTTTCTTGCTGCGGGCCAGCGTACCGGTGCCGTCGTCCTGCTTGTCCACATAGACGAAGCCGTACCGCTTGCTCATCTCGCCGGTGGAGGCAGACACCAGGTCGATGCCGCTCCAGGCGATGTACCCCATCAGGTCCACGCCGTCGGACACAGCCTGCTTGACCGCCTCGATGTGACGGCGCAGGTAGTCGATGCGGTAATCATCGTGGACACTGCCGTCGGGCTCCACCGTGTCGTGGGCACCCAGACCGTTTTCCACCAGGAACAGCGGTTTCTGGTAGCGGTCATACAGCTGGTTCATGGTGATGCGCAGGCCCAGCGGGTCGATGGCCCAGCCCCACTGGCTGGTCTGCAGATAGGGGTTCTTCACCGAGCGCACCACGTTGCCGTCGTTCACGGCCTTGCCCTCCAGGCTGGCCGCCACGCAGCGGCTGGCATAGTAGCTGAAGGAGATGAAGTCCACGGTGTTCTCCCGCAGCAGGGCGTCATCGCCGGGCTCGGTGTGCAGCTGCACCTGCTTTTCCGCAAACAGCTTGCGGGCGTAGCCGGGGTAGCGGCCCCGCACCTGCACGTCGATGAAGAGCAGGTTTTCCTGCTCCTTCTGCACCGACTCCCAGACGTCCTCCGGGTTGCAGGAGTAGGGGTAGAAGCTGCCGCCGGCCAGCATGCAGCCCACCTGATTGGCGGGGTCGTACTGGTGGGCCAGGCGGGTGGCCGTGGCGCTGGCCAGCAGCACATGGTGGGCCGCCTGATAGATCACCTGGCTGCGGTTCTCGCCCTCCTGGAAGGCAATGCCTGCCCCGGAGAAGGGACTGTGCAGCAGGATGTTGATCTCGTTGAAGGTAAGCCAGTAGTGCACAAGGCCGGAGTATTCTTTGAAGCAGGTCTCGGCGTAGCGGGCAAAGCATTCCAGCGTTTTGCGGCTGCGCCAGGAGCCGTACTGCTCCACCAGACCCATGGGGATGTCAAAGTGGCACAGGGTGACCAGCGGCTCAATGCCGTACTTCCGGCACTCCTGGAACACATTGCGGTAAAAGGCCACACCCTCCGGGTTGGGGGTCCGTTCATCGCCGTGGGGGTACAGGCGGGACCAGGAGATGGAGGTGCGGAACACCTTCAGCCCCAGCTCTGCCATCAGGGCGATGTCCTCTTTGTAATGGTGGTAGAAGTCCACGCCGGTGTGGCTGGGGTAATACTCCCCTGCCTGCAGCGTCGGGTGGGGCGTGCCGCCCAGCTTGACCTCCATGCGGTGGACACCGTGGGGCATCATGTCGATGTTGCTCAGGCCGCGGCCGCCCTCGTTGTAAGCGCCTTCGGCCTGATTGGCCGCAATGGCAGCACCCCAGAGGAAATTTTCGGGCAGTTTGTAATCAGACATGGGAATCACTCCTCTTCCGGGAGATCCTCAAAGCCGATCACCAGCGTCAGCACAAAGGACAGCACGATGGACAGCACCGAGATGCCGGCGATCCAGGCGATGCTCACACCGGGGTTGGCCGGGTCGATGAACTGCACGCCGGTGAGCACGCTGGGCGACACCATGGAACGGCTGGCCAGACCTGCCATGCCGGCCAGGCAGCCGCAGACAAAGCCGGTGATCAGGGAAGCGATCAGGGGGCGCTTCAGGCGCACGGCCACGCCGTACAGGGCGGGCTCGGTGGTGCCGGCGATCAGAGCAGAGGAAGCAGCGGCCAGAGCGGTCTGGCGCAGCTCGCTGTTCTTGGTCTTGAAGGCAACGGCCAGGGACACGCCGCCCAGAGACAGGTTTGCACCGATCTCAGAGGGCATAACGGTGCCCTCCATGCCGGTCTCGGAGATGGTCTGCAGGATGGTGGGGGTGAACACGCGGTGCATGCCGGTGATGACCAGCAGGGGCCAGAGGGCGCCCATGATGCCCACAGCCAGGAAGCCCAGCTTAGCCTGCACGAAGTAGACGAAGGCGGAGATGCCCTCGCCGATCATGATGCCGGCCGGGCCGACCACGATGATCGCAATGGGAGCAGCAATGAGGAAGATCAGCATGGGCTTGAGGAAGTTCTTGGTGACAGCCGGGGTGATCTTGTCGATGGCACGCTCAATGTAAGACAGGATCCAGGTCATGCACAGGGCCGGGATGACGGTGTAGGTGTACTTGACGCCCACCACCGGGATGCCCAGGAAGTGTGCGGCGGTATCGCCGACCGTGACAGCCTCCATCATGGTGCGGAAATCCGGGTGCAGCATCAGGCCTGCAATGGCAATGGCGATGAACATATTGGTGTTGAACTTCTTGGAAGCAGAAGCGGCCACCATCACCGGCAGGAAGTAGAAGGCTGCGTCACCGATGGTGTTCAGGATCTTGTAGGTCTCACCGTCGGCCGACAACACACCGACCATGCCCAGCAGCATGACCAGCAGCTTGACCATGGAGCCGCCGATGATGGCGGGGATCAACGGGGACATGGTGCCCACGATGGCATCCAGAATGTTGTTGCCCACCTTCTTCAGGGTCAGGGGCTCCTTCTTCTCGCCGCGGGCCACCTGGCTTGCCTCGCCGAAGTCGCCCATCTTGAGCACCTCGTTGTAGGCCTCTTCCACATGGTTGCCAATGATGATCTGGTACTGGCCGCCCTGGTTCACGACGCCCATCACGCCGTCGGTCGCCTTGACGGCTGCGTCGTTGATCTTGCCCTCGTCCTTCACCACGAAGCGAAGGCGGGTCATGCAGTGGGTCACGCTGGCAATGTTCTCCACACCGCCGATGTTCTCCACGATCTTTTTGGAGATCGCAGCATAATCTTTTGCCATGATTGTTTCTCCTTTACCTTTTCAAGTCATCCAATTTCCGGTCGAAGTACTTCTGATGCGTCCATTATAGACGCAGGCAGGTTGTTTGTCAGCAGTTTCCGGGCATAAAAAAACAAGTGCCGTTTTTTCGCACTTGTTTTTTTCGGGTAACACCCTGTTTTTTATTTTGGACTTTTTTCAGATGGCTGCCGGGCCCTCGGAGGTGTAGCGGTAGAGCTTTTTGCCCAGCCGTTCCACGATGCTCATGGCCGGGAGCTGGGTCGTCACATCGTAGACTCCCAGCCGCTCGTAGGTGACATAATAGGCCAGATTATAGTCCGAGAGTTTTGCGATGGTGCAGTTTTCCGTGTTGGTCACGCTGAGGATCTGGCAGTTCTGCTCCTTGAAGCGCATCACATGGCCGATGGTGTCGCGGGACTCGCCAGACACTGAAAACACGATCACCAGCGAATTTTCCACGAATCGGCTCTCGGTGGGGTAGTGGGGCTCGTCGATGTACAGGCAGAACTTGCCCATGCTGGAAAAATAGCGTGCCCCGTACTTGGCCACGATGCCGGACATGCCGCTGCCCACAAAAAAGATGTGCCGGGCCTGAAAGATGACCCTGGTCAGCATGTCCAGCTTCTGCTCAAACTCCGCCGAGCAGGTCTTTTTCAAAAAGTCGATGACCTCCGACACATCGTCCTTGACCGGTGGCTGCTTTGCCTGTTCCAGATGCTGGCGCAGCCGGATCTTGAACTCCGCGTAGCCGTCGCAGCCCGCCTTTTTGCAGAACCGGAGGATGGTGGAAGTAGACACATGGGCGGCATCCGCAAACTCCCGGATGCGCATATAGCACACCTTGTCCGCGTTCCGCACAACATACTTATAAACTTCCAGCTCCAGATCATTCAGGCTGCAGATCATCTCTTCGCTGAACATCGGCCGCCCCTCCCTCGTGGTGGTTTTTGTTCCAGTATACTGTATTTTTTGCCGCGTTACAATTCCCCTGCTCAGAAAAAAGCCGCCGCACGGTGGCAGGGCCGTGCGGCGGCAGAAACATGCTTTGGGGAACCGATCAGATCAGGCTCAGGGCCTCTTCGTCGCCCACGAGGGTGAAGTCGGGGTGCATCTGCAGGATGCTGGCGGGCACTTCCGGGGTGACCGGGCCGAAGAAGGCCTTCTTCACGATCTCGGCCTTGCCGGTGCCGTTGACCACCATCAGCACCTTACGGGCCTGCATAATGGTCTTGATGCCCATGGTGTAGGCCTGCTTGGGCACCAGGTCTACGTTGCCGTCAAAGAAGCGCTTGTTGGCCTCGATGGTCTCCTGGGTCAGGTCCACACAGTGGGTCTCCAGCTCAAAGGCCTCGCCCGGCTCGTTGAAGCCGATGTGGCCGTCGTGGCCGATGCCCAGCAGCTGCAGGTCGATGCCGCCCACGCTGTGGATGATCTGGTTGTACTGGGCGCAGGCATCGTCTGCATCGGGGTTGGTGCCATCCGGCAGGTGGATGTGCGCCGGGTCGATGTTCACATGATCGAACAGGTTGCGGTGCATGAAGCTCCAGTAGCTTTCCGGGTGGTCCTTGGGCAGGCCGCGGTACTCGTCCAGGTTCACGGTGGTGACCTCCGAGAAATCAATGTCGCCCTTGTTGTACCACTCCACCAGCTGCTGGTAGGCCCCCACCGGGGTACCGCCGGTGGCCAGACCCAGCACGCAATTGGGCTTCATGATGACCTGTGCGGAAATAATGTTTGCCGCCTTGCGGGACATGTCTGCGTAATCCTTTGCACGAATGATCTTCATCACAAACGACCTCTTTCATCTTTCATCTTTGCTGCGTTCACCGCGCAGCATCGGTTTTGCGCTTCCACGCATTCTATTGCAATTCTACCACAATTCACAGGATGCTGTCCAGCATTCTAGCACATTCTGACCGAATTTTGCTGTTTTTCAGCCGATTCGTCCAAAACCCGCCGGGCAGAACGCAAAGGGCCCCGCCGAAGCGGAGCCCTCACGCCGGGAACGCCCGGCAGCGTCTGCAATTTCAGGTTCAGTCCAGGTCCTCGCCGGTGGATGCGGACACGATGTCGATGGGGCCCCAGCAGGTGTAGCCCAGCAGGGGGATGCCGTCCAGATTCTTCTTATCATGGGCCGTGCCCATTGGAATTCCTGCGCCTCTAGTATAGCGGAAAAATCACAAAAGAAAAAGAGGATTTTGGGGCTTCTTTGTACCAAAAAGACAAAACAGCGCCCCCTGCGCCGTCCGAGACGGTTCAGGGGGCGCTGTCATTGCGGTTCAGGGAATGCTGCGGGGATCAGTCTGCAGACAGATAGTGCATGGCCTTGCGCAGGCGTGCCTCATTTTCTGCGGTGGGCTCCATGAAGGGGCTGTGGAACAGATCCTGGAACAGGTTCTCCATCTTGGGGGAGTTCGAGTCGATGCCGATGTCCTCCAGGGTCAGGGGCATGTTCATGCTGCGCATGAAATCACGGAAGGGTGCCACCTGCTCCGGATGGCCGTTGAAGGCCAGCTGCAGACAGTCGCCGATGGCCACGATCTCACCGTGCAGGTAGGGCTTTGCCTCCTGGGTGAAGTGGGTGCGCACCAACTCGTAGGTCTCGTGGCCCAGAGCGGTCTGGCCAAAGCCCTTGCTCACGCCGCTGACGATGCCGGCCACGGCAACGTTCAGGTAAGCGATATCCTCCACGGCCTTGGTCAGCTTGCCCTCGGCAATGTCATGGCAGGCCTGATGGGCCTCCTTCTCGTAAACATGGTAAGCCATCTCTGCGATGGTGTAAGCGGTGAACAGACCGATGCTCACATCGTCCAGCAGGATCTCGCTGCGGCCGTTCTGGATCTCGATCATCTTGGCCATGCCGTCCATGATGCCGCTGGCTGCGTAGCGCGGGGGCTCCTTGCAGATCACGTCCATGTCCATGACGATGGCGTTGACCTCGTGGTCATAGCGCAGGCTGCCCAGGGAGGCACCCTCGGCAGTGTACATGACGCTCAGCGGGGCAAATGCCGCGCAGGTGGCAATGGAGGTAGGCACCTCCACGATGGGCAGGTCGCCTGCAAAGTGTGCCGTAGCCTTGGCCTGATCCATGATGCGGCCGCCGCCGACACCAACGATGACCTGGCAGCCGGTGGTCAGGGCCTGTAGGGCGTGCTCCTTGGCGCGCTCGTAGGTGTTCTGATCCGGGTACAGGGAGAGTTCAAACTCCACACCGGCATCCTTCAGGCTCTTTTCTGCCTTGCCTTCGGTGGCTGCCCAGGCGCGGGGGCCGGCAATGACCAGGGCCTTTTTGCCCAGACGTGCCACCTCGCCGCCCAGCAGGTTCAGGGCCCCTGCTTCCTGCAGGTAACGGCCAGCGCCGAACTTGTAAGCGTTATCCAGTTTGATATCGGCCAGACTTCTTGCTTCTGCCATAGTTTTTACACTCCTTACTCCATGTAAGCACCCTTCATGGCACTGACTGCGTGCTGACTATACAGCTTCAGCAGGCCATGGGTGTATTTGCTTGTAAAACCCTTCCAGTTGGCTTTGCGTTCTGCCAGAATGGCGTCCATTTCTTCGGGGGTCTTGTGCTCGCCCTTCACACCGGTGATCTCCAGGCGGCGGGCCTCCACGTCCAGTTCAATGATATCGCCCTCTTCCACCAGTGCGATGGGGCCGCCTGCGGCGGCTTCCGGGCTGACATGGCCGATGACGGGGCCGCGGCTTGCGCCGGAGAAGCGGCCGTCGGTGATCAGGGCCACGCTGGCTGCCAGGGTCGGATCCGAGCAGATGGCTTCGCCGGTGTAGAACATCTCCGGCATACCGCTGCCGCGGGGGCCTTCGTAGCGGATGAACACGGCATCGCCCGGGTGGATGCGGCCGTGGAGGATGGCGTCGATGGCGTCCTCCTCACAGTCGAAGGGGCGGGCGGTCAGGGTCGCCTTGAACATGGCCTTGGGGCAGGCGGTGTGCTTGATGACACAGCCTTCCGGGGCCAGGTTGCCGCGCAGGATGGCGATGGAACCGTTGGTGCCGATGGGCTCGTCGAAGCTGCGGATGATGTCGGTGCGCTTGATCTCGCGGCCGATCTTCTTGCTCTTCTCGGCCAGCAGGGCATCGCAGTGCTCGTAGAAGCCGTTCTTCTTCAGCTCCTCCAGGTTCTCGCCCAGGGTCTTGCCGGTAACGGTCTTGGCATCCAGATGCAGCATGGACTTGATTTCTTCCATGATGCGGGGCACGCCGCCTGCATAGTAGAAATACTGTGCGGGCCAGTCGCCTGCGGGACGGATGTTCAGCAGGTAGTGTGCGCCGCGGTGCATCCGGTCAAAGGTGTCGGCGTCGATCTCGAAGCCGAACTCGTGGGCAATGGCGGGGATGTGCATCAGGGCATTGGTGGAGCCGGAAATGGCAGCATGGACCATGATGGCGTTCTCAAAGCTGCGCATATCCACGATATCGCCTGCGGTGACACCGGCTTCCACCAGCTTCATCAGCTGTGCACCGGCGTCATAGGCAGCCTGCTTCAGCTCGGGGGCAGTGGCCGGCATCAAAGCGGTGCCGGGCAGCATCAGGCCCAGAGCCTCGGCCATGACCTGCATGGTGGAGGCAGTGCCCATAAAGGAGCAGGCGCCGCAGCTGGGGCAGGCGTGCTGCTTGTAGTAGGTCAGCTGCTCGGCCGGGATCTCGCCGCGCTCGTACTGTGCGCTGAACTTGCCGATCTGCTCCAGGGTGAGCAGCTCGTTGATGGCACAGCCGGGGTCGTTCTCGGTGTACTTGGCGGGCAGGTCGTATGCCTCCATGACACCGCCGGTGACCACGATGGCTGCCATCATGTCCTTCATGCGGCCGATGCTCATGAGCATGGCCGGCATGGCCTTGTCGCAGCTGGAAATAAACACGCCGCCGTCAAAGGTGGTGGCGTTGGCCTGTGCTTCCACCAGGTTGGTGATGGCTTCGCGGTGGGCCAGCGAGTAGTTGATGCCGTCATGGCCCTGTGCCATGCCGTCGCACATGTCGGTGGCAAAATACCGGGCAGCCTTGCCGCCGTGGTCGTTCACGCCGCGGACAGCCTCTTCCACAAAGATATTCAGGTGGCCGGAGCCCGGATGGCTGTTGCCGTAGGTGCTCTCCACCATGATCTGGGGCTTGCTCAGGTCATCGACCGTCCAGCCCATGCCCATGCGCAGGGGGTCCATCTCAGGGGACAGGGAACGGACCTGCTGACTTTTCAGAATCATATTCAACTCCTTATAAAACTCTCAATAAAACTCTCAGATACTCTCTCACAGGGTCAGGCGGCGGTCACGCGCAGCGACCTTCCACCAGCCTGTGACCTTGCCGTTTTCCACCACCGGGACCGCCGGGTACAGGGCGCTGGTGGGGCAGACGTGAGTCGGGATGGCAAACAGCTCGGTCCCGATGGGCGGGATGTCGGCGATGTGCTCTTCCGGCACACGCACCACCCAGTGCTCCTCGTTCTGGATCACGGTGCGGGCATACTCCATGCCCACGATCTCCGCGCGCTCCGGCTGGGGATCGGTGGCCACGGCCTTGCAGCCCAGATCCAGTGTGAAGGTGTCGCGGCTGGGGCGGCTCACCACGCGGGTGAGCAGGGCGGCAGCCGGGGTAAACTTCAGGTCCGGGTAGGCCTTGCGGTACCCAGCGTCCTGAATGACGCAGGTGCCGGGGCTCAAAAACTCGCCGGTCATCTCTGCGTGCACCGGGAAGGACGGGGTGCCGCCCATGATCAGGATCTCGCAGCAGATGCCGTCTGCCTTCAGGCGGGCCTTGATCTCCTCGATCTGCTTGTCCACAGGGGCGGTAGCCACCTCGCGCTCCTGCACGCTGCTCTCGTGACGGTGGCCGTCGTAGCAGTGCATGCCGCGCATGACGATGCCGGGCAGGGTGTTCCACTCCCGGTACATCGCTTCCACTTTATCCAGCGGCACACCGGTGCGGTGCTGGCCCATGTCCACATCCATCAGCACATTGGCCTTGCAGGTCTGGCCCAGCTTGCGGATCTGCTCCGTGTCATCGCCGATGGCAAAGAACTCCACCTCCGGGAAGGCGGCCTGCAGCGCGGCAAAGCGCTTGATGTTGGGGCCCACCAGCGGGTACGCCAGAGTCAGGTGCTTCGCACCGGCCTTGGCGGCCATTTCAGCCTCGGCGATGGTGGCGCACTTGAAGCGGTCGATGCCCGCCTCGATCTGCATTTGGACCACCTCGGCCATCTTGTGGGTCTTGATGTGGGGCCACAGGCGGGCAGCGCCGCCTGCAATGTCGATCATCTTGCGGATATTCTCGCGGATGATCGCCGGGTAATAGACCAGCTGCGGGCTTACGATGTCCTGCTGACCCTCAAAGGTATAGAGGTTGTCGTTGATCTTATTCATACTCCACCAGCATCTCGATTTCGACCGCGATGTTGCCCGGGCAGGAATTGGTGCCCATGGCGGTGCGGGCGGGCAGACCCTTCTCCTCGCCGAACAGCTCGAACAGCAGGTTGGAGCCGCCGTTGATGACCTGCGGCTGCTGTGCAAAATCATCGGTGCAGTTGACAAAGCCCAGGACCTTGACGCAGCGCTTGATGCGGTTCAGGTCGCCCAGCTTGGCGTCCAGATTGGCCAGCAGGTTCAGCATGCAGTTGTAAGCAGCCTTCTGGCCCTGCTCCAGGGTCAGGTCGCCGCCGACCTTGCCCACGATGTTGTGGCCGTCGCCGATGTCAGGGCCGCAGCCGCTGCAGTACAGCAGATGATCGCCGAACTCCATGACCGGAGTGTAGACGCCGCCCTTCGGCGGGGGTGCGGGCAGGGTGATGTTCATTTCCTTGAGCTTATCGTAGACATTTGCCATAAGAAAAAACCTCTCTTCTTTTTCTCTGACGCAGCCGAAACGGGGGCTGCTGCCGTTGGAAGCTGCGGTCCCGCCGGGCGTGTGTCGGCGGAACAACAGCCGTTTTTATATTCCCAACAGCGTGCTGCCCAGGCTCAGCACCAGGGGCACGCTGATCAGGATACTAAGGGTGGAATGTGCAACGGCCTGGCTTGCCAGCTCGCCCTCGGTGTCGTACTGTTTTGCCAGCACGGCCGTCAGGCTGCCTGCCGGGCAGGAGGCCAGAATCAGGATCGCCATGCACAGGGTGCGGTCCAGCGGCAGGAAGTACAGCGCCGCCAGGAAGCCCAGCGGGAACACGACGCACCGCAGGGCCGTGATGAGCCACACCATGGGGTTCGTGACCAGCTTTTTCAGGTCACTGCGGGCCAGCATGCCGCCGGCGATCATGAGGGCCAGCGGCGTGGTGGTATTGCCCACCGCCTTGCAGAAGCTCTCCAGAATGGCGGGCAGCCGCAGGCCGGTCACCAGCATGACCACCATGATGGCGGTGGTGATGTTGGTGGGGGTAAGGAATGCTTTGATGCTCACCTTGGCTTCCGGGTCGAACAGGTGCTGTACATAAGTAAAGAACAGGATGTTGTAGGCCATGATGCCGGCGGCACCGTACAGGGCACCCGCCTCGCTGCCCAGCAGGGCGCTGATGAGTGGGATGCCGATGAAGGCGCTGTTGGGCATGACGGCGGCACCCACCAGCACGGCCTTCTGGCCGCGGGTCAGGTGCATGGCCCTGCTCAGCACAAGGCAGATGCCGATGGTGAGGATGTAGAAGATCTCCAGCACCACATAGCCTTTGAGCATGCCGGCCACGGCCTCGCGGCCGCCGTCGATGCTGGCACTGGCCAGCAGGGTGCAGGGCAGGGTGACCGACATGACCAGGTTGGACAGGAACTTGCTGTTCCTGTCATCCATGATGCCCAGTTTGGTCACGGCTGCACCGGTGCCGATCTCCAGAAAGATGATCAGGATCTGCTGCAGAAGGATCGCGATCGACATGGCAGCTCCTTACACCGTCAGCACCATACCGGCACCGGTCGTGGTGCGCCGGTCGTGGTCAATGGCGACCTGGCCGTTGACGATGCACCAGTCCAGACCGGTGGCCTTCTGGGCAGGATTCGTGAAGGTGGCATGATCCGTGAACTTCTTCGGATCGAATACCAGTATATCAGCATAGTTGCCTTTCTGCAAGCTCCCTCGTCCGACTAATCCCATTCTTGCGGCGGGCTGGCTGGTCATCCGGCGGATGGCCTCCTGCATCGTGTAGATGCCGCGCTCGGCCACATACTCCCGCAGCACCTTGGGGAAGGCACCGAACATGCGGGGGTGGGGCGTGTCGGTCTTGGCATAGATGGCATCGGAGATGATATTGGACCAGGGCAGACGCGCCACCGTATCAATATCATCCTGGCTCATGGACATATTGATGATGGCAGTCTTACCGTCCTCGCTGTGCATCAGGTAGGCGGCCAGTGCAGCGGCGTCCTCAAAGCCGAATTTCTCGGCAGCCTCCGTCACCCGCATGCCCAGGAACTTCTCGTTTTCGGGCCGGACCACGCCGCTGATGATGATGCGGTCCCAGCCCAGCGTGATGCAGAAGTTGTCCCAGTCGTCGTACAACACGCTGCTGGTACGGCGGAACTCCTCCACACCTTCGGGGGTGCCCAGTTTTTCCAGTGCACGGGTCATGTTGCCGGCCACGAACACCGGGGGCAGCATGGTGGTCAGGGCCGTGCTGCCGCCCTCGTAGGGGTAGAAGTCCACGGTCACATCCATGCCCTCGGCGCGGGCGGCTTCGATGTCGGCAATGGCAGTGTGGATGTCCTTGCCCCAGTTCTTCATGCCGCAGCTCTTGAAGTGGCTGATCTCCAGGGCGCAGCCCACGCGGCGGGCGATCTCGATCACCTCGCGCACGCTCTGCACCATGCTGTCGCCCTCACCGCGGATGTGGGTGGTGATCACACGGTGGTAGCGGCCCACCGGCTCCAGAATGTAGGCAAATTCATCGGTGGAGGAGTAGCACTCCGGCAGGTACATGATGCCCAGCGACACACCGGGAGCACCGGCGGCCATGGCGTCCTCGATCAGGGCGCGGGCGTCGTCCAGCTCCTGCTGGGTGTAGGGAGTGTCGGCAAAGCCCTTGACGCAAATCTTGACGGTGCCGGTGCCGATCATGGCGGCAACATTCAGAGGCAGCGCGGTCTTGTGCAGGGCAGCCAGATAATCACGGTAGGTGTGGGGGCCGTCCAGGCCGATGGGGCCCATGACGGCTTCTTCAAAGGAATAATACTCCTTTGCCGCCTCGTCCGATTCCGGCCGCGGGGTCATGCTGATGCCGCAGTTGCCTGCCACTGCCGTGGTAATGCCCTGGGCCAGCTCCACCTCGCCAAAGTGCGGGTCGTTGAGGGGCTTTGCGTCGTGGTGACGGTGGATATCCACAAACCCCGGGGTCACCGCCTTGCCGGTGGCGTCGATGACCTGGTCTGCAGGTTCCGTGATGCCCGGAGCGATCTGGGCAATACGGCCGTCCTGCACCAGCAGGTCTGCCTGGTAGGGCTGGCCCCCCAGGCCGTCGTATAGGGTGCCGTTCTGGATCAAAATACGTTTCATGATAGGTTCCCTCTTGCTATGAATTTGCCCTGCGGCAAGGCGACCCTGCCGCAAACGATGAAAGGGGCAAGGGCGTATGCCCTCGCCCCTTTCGGAGAAACAGATTTACAGTTTGCCGGCTCAATAGATCTTACAGATCTTCTTCTTCCTCAGCAGCAGCCTCAGCAGCAGCGACCTTTTCCACGACAGTGCCGCGGCGGTCATCCATAACGTGCTTCAGGCGCACATCGTCGGGAGTGGTGTCAGCAGGGAACATGAGAGAGACCACGATGCCGAACACCAGAGAAATGATGGTAGCAGGCACAGCCGGACCACCCATGGTGGCGTTGATCCAGTTCTTGAAGGAAGGCAGCACCAGGATCAGCACGCCCAGCAGAGTGCCGGAGCCGATGCAGGCCAGACCGCCCTGCCAGTTGACACGCTTCCAGAAGCGGCCCAGCAGCATAGCCACAGCCACGCCGGGCAGGAAAGCGCCCACGATGGTGGAGATGTAGCCGATAACGTCGTTGACGAACAGGGTGATGAAGAAGGCAGCGCCCAGGGTGCAGATCAGAGCGATACGGCTGTACTTGGCGTAATCCTCTTCCTTGATGGTCTTGCCGGTGACGCTGGGGTACACGTCGGTGAGCAGGATGGTAACGCCGGAGATGGCGTCGGAGTCACCGGAGGACATGGTAGCGGACAGGCCGCAGATCATGAACATCATGCCGATGATCGGGGGCAGTGCGTTGGTAGCCATGTAAGCAAAGGCGTAGTCGCCGCTGGCCAGGGTGTCACCATTCATGGTGGCGATGGTGAAGCAGCTCATGCCGATGATAGCGGTAACAAAGCTCCAGCCGAACAGCAGGATGCCCTGGCCCAGGAAGGCCTTGCGAGCAGTCTTTTCGTCCTTGGAGGTGTAGATACGGGTACGGTGGGTGGGGGTGCCGATAACGCCCATGGCTGTGGACAACACCAGTGCTATGGCAGCCATGACGCCGTAGGAGCCCAGGCCGTAGAAGGTCATTGCGCCGGGCTTGCCAGCAGCGGTGAAGGTATCCACCACGTTCTGATAGCCGCCTGCCAGGGGGATAGCACGGAAAGCGATGGTCAGGAAGCCGATGAGGATAGCGATGAACTGGACAGCGTCGGTGGTAACAACGGCCATGTAGCCGCCGATGAACACGTAGATGCCGAAGCCCAGAACGGTGATGATCTTACAGGTAACGTCCGGCAGCTGGGTGACGTAAGCCAGGTACTTGGCACCGCCGTTCAGGTGGTTGCCCAGCCAAATGATCTCGATGACGAACATCATAAAGCCCATGACCTGGCGGATGATCTTTTTGCCGCCGTAGTAATACTGTGCTTCCTCAGACATGGTCAGGAAGCCCTTGTTCTTTGCCTTGGTGAACAGCAGCATGGACAGGATACCTGCCGATGCGCCCAGACCGTAGATGGCGCCGCCCCAACCGTGGTTGAAGCCGTTGCCGATGGCGCCCATGGAAGAGCCGGTACCGATCATGGTTGCACCCACGGTGCAGAAGATCAGGAAGAAGCCGAGGTTGCCGCCGCCGGTCAGGAAGCTGCTGCCCTCATTTTTGCCACGGCTGGTGATCCAGCCCACAAAGATCATAAAGCAGATCCATGCGATAAAGCCGCCAATAAACAATGGGATGTATTTGGGATCCAACATAGTTTCATTTCCTCCTTAGAATCATTTTCCTCAGCCCGGCGCAGGGTCCGCTCGGGCCGATATGGCTGTCAAACATTTCCCCGCTGCGGGCCGGCACCGTGGGGTCGTTGTCCGACAACAACTTCGCTGTCCTAAATTTACCAATTTTCTTTCCATCCGTCAATAGTTTTTTAACATTTTCTGCACAAATATGGATTTTCAGCGCATGTTATAATTTTTTGTTCCTCGTCTTGTCATTTCCACGAAAAACAAACTGCCCCTTGCAGTCTATTTTCCGGTGTCGTATACTGAAATTGGAGCAGGGATTTACAGAAAAAATTACAAGTCTCTTTCAAAAGCAACGATGTTGCGCTTATTTTTAATCGTTTGCAATTTATTAAGTTGTCCGACAATGCCGTCGCAGGCCCCAAAAACGTCTGCATCCCGTGCAAAAGGCAACGATCGGCGGCGCTCCGGCCGCCGAAAAAAGGGCGGACAGCCTGCAGTTTTCAGCCGTCCGAACCAGAAAGCGCACAATTTTTGTTCAGATATCGGAACGAAAGTCCCAATATAGCCCGATATCCGAACACATCCGGTGTTTTCAGGATTCCTGTGCGGAACACATCGGAACACTTTCGTCGTTTTCCCGACCTGGTCCGAATGCCTCTCAGAGGCCCTATATATAAGGAAAGGAAGTGAGTCCCATGCCTTCCGGAGATGCCCACCGTTCCCTGGCCCGGGCCCTGGATATCCTGGAGCTGTGCAGCCTGAACGGCAGCGGTTACACCCTGACCCAGCTGTCGCAGCATCTGGGCATTGCCAAAGGCAGCATCTCTCCCCTGCTGCACACCCTGCGGGACCGCGGCTACCTGACCCTGGACGACCAGGATCATCACTACCGCATCGGCCGCATGGCGTTCCGCATTGGAAACACCTATCTGGACGAAGCCAGCGCCCTGCGGGAGATCTACCGCCTGATGCACGACATCGTGTCGGTCTGCCACGAGACATGCCACCTCGGCAGCCTGAAAAACGGGGATGTCTATTACCTCAAAAAGGTGGAGAGCCCCTTGTACAGCCACACCGTCACGGTGGAGGGCCGCAGCCTGCCGGCCTACGCCACCGGCGTGGGCAAGGCTCTGCTGGCCGACTACCAGCTGCCCCAGCTCAAGGCCCTGTATTACGACGGCCTGTACCCGCTGACCGAGCACACCATCACCGACTTCCGCCTCCTGGCCGACCAGCTGGCCGAGATCCGGGCCAGCGGCTTTGCCTACGAGTGTGAGGAGAGCACCCGGGGCATCCGCTGCATCGGCGTGCCGCTGCGCAAAAGCGGCAAAGTGGTGGCCGCGCTGAGCGTTGCCTTCCCGCTGGAGCGCTACAGCGACGCTGCCGCCGCCAGCGCCCGGCAGGCGCTGGACGAAGCCCGGCGTCAGATCGAACGAATGCTTTGCAGCGTAGAGCTGCAATTCTGAGCCTTACTTATAAGAAAAGGAGTGTTTTTATGCCTCAGTTGATCGCCATCGGCGAGACCATGGCCGCCTTCACCCCGGACAGCGTGGGTGCCCTGCGCTATGTGCAGAACTTCGGCATCCGCACCGCCGGTGCCGAGAGCAATGTAGCCGTGGGTCTGGCAAAGCTGGGCCTGGAGGCCGCCTGGGTCAGCCGCCTGGGCACCGACGAGTTTGGCTGCTTCATCCGCAATCAGCTCCGTGCCGAGGGCGTGGACTGTTCCCGCGTCATCTACGACCCCGACCACCGCACCGGCATCATGTTCAAGGAGACCGGCGTGGGCGAGACCAAAGTGTTCTACTACCGTGAGAACAGCGCCGCCAGCCACCTGTGCCCCGAGGACGTGACCCCCGCCCTGCTGGACGGCGTGAAGGTGCTGCACATGAGCGGCATCACCCCCGTGCTGAGCGAGAGCTGCCTGGCCATGACCAAAGCCGCCTTTGCTCTGGCCAAGGAGAAAGGCGTTGCCATCAGCTTTGACCCCAACATCCGCCGCAAGCTGTGGCGTGGGCAGGACTACGCCCCCCTGATCCGGGAGCTGACCCTGCAGAGCGAGATCGTGCTGCTGGGCCTGGACGAGGCCGACGCCCTGTTCGGCCTGCGCGACCCGGATGCCATCTTCGATCTGCTGTTCCGCGACGGCTGCGCACAGTATGTGGCCATCAAGGACGGCGGCAACGGTGCCTGGGTGGCCGACAAGACCACCCGCGAAAAGCTGCCGCCCTACCCCTGTAAGCCCATTGAGCCCATCGGCGCCGGTGACGGCTTCAATGCCGGCTTCCTGGCCGGCATCCTGCAGGGCCGCGATGTGGTCACCGCAGGCCGCATGGGTGCCATCTGCGGTGCCCTGGCCACCCAGACCCCGGGCGACGTGGAGGGCTACCCCGACGCCGCCCAGATGGAAGCTGCCCTCACCGGCGCTGCCATCACCTACCGCTGATCCGCTGAAACCGCCGGTTTCATTGTTTGCCGAAAGGAGTTTTTTGTATGGACACTTACGATCTGGTTTCCAAGCATCCGTTGCTGGCCATCCTGCGCAACGTTCCGCTGGAAAAGACCATTGATTACGCCGAGGCTGCTGTGCAGGGCGGTGCTCCCTTTTTTGAAGTAGCCCTCAACAGCCCCCACGCCCTGGAGCAGATCACGATGCTGCGCACCCATTTCGGGGACCGCTGCACCGTGGGTGCCGGCACCGCTATCACCGTGGAACGCTGCAAAGCCGCTCTGGACGCCGGTGCACAGTTCCTTCTGACCCCCGGCACCCCGCTGGATGTGTTCAGCTACTGCGCCGAGAACGACATCGCCCTGCTGCCCGGCGTGCTGACCCCCACCGACGTGGCCACCAGCCTGCAGTTCGGCTACAAGACCATGAAGCTGTTCCCGGCCGGCAGCATGCCCCGCCACTACGTCAAGGACCTGCAGGGCCCCTTTGACGGCACCAACTACATGGCCATCGGCGGCGTGAGCCCCGCCAACATCCGCGAGTTCTTTGACGCCGGGTGCATCAGCGTGGGCCTGGCCTCCAGCCTGATGCCCAAGGACGCCGTGGCCGCCAACGACTGGGAAGCCTGCGCCGCCTACGTCCGCGGCATGGTGGACCAGATCCAGCGCTGAACCTGAACCCATTGAAACCTTCTGCAATACAAGAGAAAGGATGATTTCCCATGAAGATCGTTGAAGTCAACACCTATACCGTCCGTCCCCGCTGGGGCTTTGTTGAGATCGTGACCGACGAGGGCCTGACCGGCTGGGGCGAGCCCGTGCTGGAAGGCCACTGCGCCACCGTTCTGGCCTGTGTCCAGGAGATGAAGCCCTACCTCATCGGCAAGGACCCCATGCGCATTGAGGACTTTTCCGCTGTGCTGTACCGCGCCGGGTTCTACCGCGGCGGCGGCGTGCTGATGAGCGCCATTGCCGGCATTGATCAGGCCCTGTGGGATATCAAGGGCAAGTTCTTCAACACCCCGGTCTACCAGCTCATGGGCGGTGCCTGCCGCGACAACATGCGCGTGTACAGCTGGATCGGCGGCGACCGCCCCAGCGACGTGGGCGCTGCTGCTCTGGAGCGCAAGAATGCCGGCTTTACCGCCATCAAGATGAACGCCACCGAAGAGCTGCAGATGATCGACACCTACGACAAGGTGGACGCCGTTCTGGAGCGCGTGGCCGCCATCCGGGAAAGCTGCGGCAAGTATTTCGGCATCGCCATCGACTTCCACGGCCGTGTGCACAAGCCCATGGCAAAGGTCCTGGCCAAGAAGCTGGAAGAGTTCGACCCCATGTTCATTGAGGAGCCCGTCCTGTGCGAGAACATGGAGGTATTCAAGGAGATCGCCGCTGCCTGCAATGTGCCCATTGCCACCGGCGAGCGTCTGTTCACCAAGTATGACTTCAAGCGCCTGCTGCAGGCCGGCGGTGTGGACATCATCCAGCCCGACCTGAGCCACGCCGGCGGCCTGACCGAGGTCAAGAAGATCGCCTCCATGGCCGAAGCCTACGACGTTGCCCTGGCTCCCCACTGCCCGCTGGGCCCCATCGCTCTGGCCAGCTGCCTGAACGTGGACGCCACCTGCTACAACGCCGTGATCCAGGAGCAGAGCATCGGCATCCACTACAACGTGGGCAAGAGCGTGCTGGACTATGTCAAGAACCAGGACGACTTCAAGTTCGTGGACGGCCGCGTGCAGCTGCCCGTCCGTCCCGGTCTGGGCGTGGACGTCAACAAGGAACTGGTGCTGGAGGAGAACAAGACCCCGCACGAGTGGAAGAACCCCGTCTGGCGTCACAAGGACGGCAGCGTTGCCGAGTGGTAATGCATCCCGCCGCCTGAATTAACACAGAAAAACAGCCCGCATGGCAGGAGCATCGTGCTCCGTCATGCGGGCTGTTTGCGTTCGATTTACTCTTTTTCTTCCGGTTCTTCGGGCTTGGCCAGCTCCTTGAGCTGCAGCACCCATTCCGGCACTTTGGGAGCAAGGGGCGGTTCACCGCTGCGGGCGCGGTGCATCTTCCGGTACAGGTCGCGGTTGTAGGAAAGGTGCAGGGTCATGGCATCCCGTGCCCAGGTGCTGTCGCCGCACTTGATGGCCTCCAGTACAGCCTTGTGGGTGTCCAGGGTCTCCTGCAGCAGAGCGCGGTGGGTGCCCTCGGTGAACACCTCCACCGACGCCGTGATGATGGGAGCCAGCTGGGGAGCCACCAGATTGCCGCTGGCGCGGGCAATGGTCCGGTGGAACTTCATATCCTCGTCCAGATAGTCCTGCCCATGCAGGATGTGGTATTCCATGAGGTTGTACAGCGATTCCATCTCGGCGATGTCCTCCGGGGTGGCATGGCGCGCCGCCAGCGCGGCAATGGCCGGCTCGATGATGTTACGCACCTCCAGCAGGTCGAAGGCCAGACGCTCCTTGTCCTCAATGAAATCCAGCCCCAGCGGGTCATCCGCCAGGCCGGGCTGGTCGGTCACAAAAGAGCCCGCGCCGTGGCGCACGGTCAGAATGTTCTGTGACTCCAGCCGCTTGATGGCCTCGCGCACGGTACTGCGTGCCACACCCATCTCGCGGGCAAGCGCTGTTTCAGTGGGCAGCTTGTCGCCGCTCTTCAGTTTTTCTTCCAGAATGTAGTCCTTGATCCGCTGTGCAACCTGTTCGGCCAGCGGCCGGCTGGAATCGTACCCCGCAGTTTCCATAAAAACCTCTTCCTTTGGCGTTTTGCTCTGTTCTATCTTTCATTATACCGGAAATTTCTGGCAGTGTAAAGCAACGCCGTGCAGAAACCTTCGCTCCGGCAGCAAAGGTTTTTGTTTTATGCAAAAGCGGCCGGTGTTTCCCGCACCGGCCGCTTTGTGTTATACTGAACAGGTCACAGGGGCAGCTCCAGCTGACGGCAGTAGTCCACGATGTGGTGGAACATCTGCTCCACGGCGGGAGCCATGGAGGCCGGGCGCTGCACGGCCAAGCCC
>ENA-UOJE01001111-UOJE01001111.1-human-gut-metagenome-genome-assembly--contig:-C23-NODE-1111-length-25649-cov-15.821325_pt1 | contig 25649 bp, 8 predicted proteins | sample MGYA00242341_ERZ723888 | MGnify/ENA metagenome assembly ERZ723888 | reverse complement strand
CTTATTTTATATTGTAATACAAGAATTTTATTATAAAAACGTGAAAAATGATATTTAATATAAAGCAAAACGGACAACTCCGAAGAGTTGCCCGTTTTTATTTTTTATTCGGTTTGCAGATTTAGGTTTATGACATTGTCTGAAGTAAATCAACAAGTGAAGCAATAACCGTATCGGTATCACCCTTAAGAACAGGAAGTACCTGGTCTACAACACCTGAAACTGTTTCGTTGCCGCCAACAAGACCGGTTACAAGTGAACTAATCTTCTTGAAGTTGTCGCCTGCGTTTACAGTTTCGATTAAGTAGCTGAGAACTGCGATGAGAGTTTCTGAAGAGTTACCCTTAACGTAAATTCTTGTGCCGTAGGTAGCAGCCTGTGATGCGTCGGTAATTACCTTACCGTGGCTTGCAAGCTGTAACCAATTAATGTCGTTAAGCTTAATTCCAAGCGGTGTGCCCTTAATCTTAATCATTCCAAGAATGTTATTAAGAAGAGGAACGATAGCGTCAGCGCCGAGGAGCGGCTTAAGTGTTGCGTTAATATCATAGATATCAAGCTTGAAGTTTGATACGCCAATCTTGCCGAGGAGAGAGTTAAGGTCAACCTTAAGTGCCTTAAGAAGGGCAGGTAAGAGAGTGTTGAGGTCAACTACAGGCTTGACAGCGTCTATAAGTGCAGAGATAGGAGTGAGGAGATTGTCAAGAATCTGGCAAAGTCCGTTATTACCGATGAAGAGTGCAAGGTTTGGAAGCATTTCAAATAATGTTTCGAGAGGAGCATTGAGAATATCCTCAACCTTATCCCAGATAGGATTGATAATGTCAAGAAGAACATTATCATAAGCTTTCTTCATATCTTCTCTGTACTGATACTGAGTCTTAACGTTATACATTGAGAATGCTTCCATAAGAGGAACGATTGATGATGTATAACCGTTAGAACCAGGGATTCTTACGATATCGAAAAGACCGAGGTATGCGTCATTAAGAAGTACATCAAGTACGCCGAATACAGGACGAAGAACTGCAACGAGTGCATGGAAGAATGTATCTCTGTCCTTAACGCCCCACTTAAGAGCTGATGTATTAACCTTTGACCAAGAACCAGCCTTAGCGATTACGCTTGCATTAGCTGCATAAGTTTTGCCGTAAGTTTCGTCTGTAAGGAGCTTAGCAACATTACTTGTTGAGAAGTCGATACCTGTTTGTGCAAGGAGGGAAACGAGTGAGCCGTCGCCAACCTTAACCTTTTCAACTGCACCGTAAAGACCGGTGAGAAGTGAGTTAACAATGTCATCCTTGAAGAGGAGGCCGCCGATTAAGTTGTTAAGACCGCCTTTAACTAAACTGCCAACAAGTCCGTCAAGCATAGGAGGAAGATTCTTAAGGAAGTCAACGTCTACGCCCTTAGGATATGAGAAGTCGAATGAGCCTGTCTTATATGCGGTGTAATCCCAGAATGCATTAGTAGGTTCGCCTGTTAAGAAGTAGAATACTGCACGAACGATATCATCTTTTTCAGCCATGCTGATTGTAGTGAATACACTTGAGATGATTGACTTGAGCATACTGTTCTTCTTAATAGCGCCAATTGAAGAAACAAGTGATTTGATTGGTTTAGCGTTCTTAATAAGAGTGTCTGCCACATAGCGGAGAACTGCAACGAGAACCTCGCCCTTGTCAGCAATTACTTCCTTATTAGTGAACTTGCCTTCGGCATTCTTAGCATGTGACTTAGAGGTTACAACCTTGCCGTGAGCAGCGATTGTTGACCACTTGAAATCAGGAAGCTTGATGCCTGTTTTCTTAAGTAAGCTGTTAATAAGCGGAACAACGATGTCCTGAATGTTGCAAGACTTGAGGTCTGCAAGCTTAATGTTAAGCTTAACGCCCCTAACCTTAAGCAAGCTTGTTAAATACTTGCCGAGGTCCTTGCCAAGAACCGCTGAAATAATCTTATCAACGTCTAAACCTGCTGACTTAGCAGGTTTAACAATGTTTGTAATCGGAGCAAGGAGATTATCAAGAAGCTGGCCGATACCGTTGTTATCAATGAAGTATGCAAGGTTAGGAAGAACTGATGTAATTGTTTCAAATGGCTTGTCGAGAACTTGGTCAACAAAGCTCATAAGAGGATTAAGAACATCAAGAAGTACGTTATCCTTAGCCTTCTTGCAATCCTTCTGATACTGTGCAAATGTCTTAATCTTGCTGTTGCTTACCTGAAGAACATCAAGAAGAGGAATGATTGCACCTTCATAGCCGTTAATGCCGTTTACGCCGACATTGAGTGCGTTAAGGTCAAGCTTAATTGTTGAAAGCTTAGAGTCGGCATTCATTGAATCCTTAGCTGTAAGAGTAAGAACACCGTTCTTAAGCTCATAGGTAAGAGCAATCTTGCTTGCTACCTTGCCGTCGCTTCCCTTAATATCAAGAGATGTTGAAGCCTTTGCAATTGTGATGTTGCTAAGGTCAATCTTTCCTTCATTAAGGAATACGTTGAGAACACTGTTGAGAGGACGAAGAATTGCAACGAGTGCATGTACGAAGCCCTGCTCAGCCTTTGCGGAGCCATCCTTGAAGCCCCAGTTGATTGTTTTAACTTTCTTCCAGCTCTTAACCTTCTTGAGGGTTTTAGCTGCTGAAGAATAAGTTTTACCGTAGCTCTTATCCATAAGTAAGCCTGCAACGCCCTTAGGTGAAACAGTAATGCCTGCCATATTGAGATAAGGTGAAATAGTCTTTTTGTCAAGTGCACCATAAAGTGCCTTAGCAAGTGAAGTGAGGTTAGCGTTTGTAAATACCAAACCGCTTACAACACCCTTAAGATTTGATGCGTCAACTACGCCAAAGTTAGTGAGAAGAGCCATAACTGCGTCAACTGCACTGTCAAGCTGGGTGATAGCTGATTCGGCATCGTAAGAAGAAATACCGTCAGGGTACTTGAACTTTAATGAAGTTCCCTTGTATTTGCTGTAAGCCCAATAAACTTCTGTAGGTGACTGTGTGAAGTCGAGAAGCTTGCCTACAATCTTAAGAAGTCCCATACCGTCAAGCTTACCTGTTTCGATATACTTGATGAGCTTCTTAACGCCTGAGCTTACCTTGTTGTTGCCCATAATCAAACCGATGATTGTGGAAAGGTTATTATTTGTCTTTACAAATTCAACAACATAATCGAGTACGTATACAAGTGTTTGAGCAGGAGTTGTTGTCTTGCCAAGCTTGTTCCAATTAATGTTGTTAAGTTTAATACCTGTCTTTGCAAGAAGGGTATTAATAATAGGAATAATGTTGTTGCCTGAAAGAGCATAGCCCTTAACCTTAAGTCCAAGCTCTTGCTTGTCGTTAACTGTGATTAAATCACCGAACGTCTTAGTAACGATACCTTCAAGCAGCGCTGCAAGTGACGGTGATGCGGCACCAAGCTTATCACTCTTAATCTTAAGAATGTTAGCTGCGCCGTTGAGCTCGTTTGCAATAGCCTTAACTGCGCTTGAAACAACAGATGCAAGTGTAGGAGTTGTTGTATCGTCTAATACAACGCCGATAGCCGACACAAGATTGAGCAATGTTGTTGCAGGCTTTTCAAGGAACTTGTCAAGAAGTGAAACTATTGGATTAACAATACCGGTGAATACTTCATCACGGTATGGATTACTCTTATCTGCAAACTTAGTAGGAGTATCAACTGTGATGCCTGTCTTTTGAGCTATTGTATTAAGAACAGGGTAGAGAGCATTTTCATAAATGCCTGTATCAATAAGAACTACGCCGAGGATAGAGGTGAGAAGTCTGAGTGAGGTTGAAAGACCTGTCATAAATTCATCTCTGTTGCCTGCTGTGATGCCCCAATTAATGCTTACGTTAAGAGTACCGTTGTCATTAACTGCGTCACTCCAACTGTCAAGCTTAGAAAGCTTCTTGCTTGCGTTCTTAATGCCTGTGTCCTTAATTCTTACAGATAATGAGTCAGGAGAAATAAGTCCGTTGACTGCTTCACTGATAAGATTGTATTTTGCTGTCACGTCGGCAGTACCATTATTATATGTATAAGAGTATGCATACTTGTCTGTAAGTCCTGCAACAAGTGTTTCGACGAGAGCATAGGTTCTTACTACTACTGTTGTAAGACCTTCGTTTGTGTAGATATCCTTAGGATTAACGTTACCATTTGAATCTGGAGTACGTGCATCCTCGCCATTAAGATAATATAAATAGGTATTAAGTAAATCAATTGTTGCGTTTGATGCATTTGCACCAATGTAATTTGAAAGTAATGAAATTACGCCGACAATAATGTTACTTGTCTTGTTGATTGAATAGCCGTTTACGCTTGAATCCGTAAGGAGAGATGACAATGTTTTATCAAGCTTAGCTATTGTGTTATCAACGTTCTTCATATCGCTGCTCTTATGTGCTGAAATATCAACTGAAGAGTTAGGAGTTGCAACTGCCTGTGTAGTGGCAGGTGATGAAGAATTATTGTTATTGTTATTATTGTTGTTATTGTTGTTATTTGACTTGAATGAATTGATAAGTGCCTTAACAACGTCAACAAGCTTGCTTACATTAGTAATAAGGAAGTAAGCGTTATCTCTGTCAAGACCTACAAATCCGCTTGATTGCGGTTCAAATGTGAAGCTGTACTTGCTGTCACGTGTAATCTGGAAGATACTGTTGAGAAGGTCTGTAAGAGCACTTGTTTCGGTGAAACCGCCTACTGAATTGAGAAGACCTGTGATAATTGGAAGGTTCTTTTCAAATTCACTGCCCTTAGAGCTTATTACATTGTTTACAAGACCGAGAATAGCGTCAAGCCAATCCTCTACGAATACACCTACAAAGCAGTCAAAAATCTTTGTTGGGTTTGGATTAGCGGCAAAATCCTTGAACTCTGTCATCTTAGAGTTACTTACTGCGCCGTTTGAATCCGTAACAATCTTGCCCTTGTAGCAATATGTCCATGCATCCTTGCGTACGCCGTATTTGTCAGCTGCAAGGTTTTCCATAATGTCAAAGAGCTGAGGAATTGCAACCATAAGGTTGTTAAGACCTGAGTTGATGACTTTTCCTCCGTCATCATGGCCCTTAACCTGGTCTCTGTACTTAGGAGTGCTAACGTATGTGTCAACTGCAGTAGTGAAGAGGCCTGCAATTTCTGTTACCAATTCATAAAGACCTGCGCCAACCTGTCCGTTCGAAGCTGTGATTGCTTTCTTAAGGATACCCTCAAGGTCGCTGAGCTTAGCATACTTGAGAGCCTTATCGGCAATGTAAATACCTGTAATCTTAGGTACGCCTGCTTCATATGTGTATTTAACATTAAACTTAGTAGTGCTTGAAACGTTAGCAAGTACATCTGCAAGAGAACCGCTTACGCCATTATAAGAATAGGTATAAGAACCGTCGCTGTTCTTTGTGTATGTGATTGCTTTACCGTAGCTGTCTACAACCTTGTCATACTTAAGTACGTAGTCAGGAGTTGCGATAATGTCGCCGGCTGAGAAGTTCTTGGTTACAAAGGTGTCGTCAGAAGATTCTGAAATGTAGCCTGTTTTCTCATTACCGCCGTTCCAATAAGTACCGCCGAATTCCTCAAACTTGCCATCTCTCTGGAGCCAATGCATAAGCTGAGGAAGCATAGCGTTGAGGTCCCAAGCAAGCTGACTGATACCGATATATGAGCCGGTGTCTGCAGTCATATTTTTGAGTGGCTCAATAAGGTCAATAACAGAATAGAGGAAGCCTTCTTGGTTATTTCTTTGCGAATTGCCGATTTCAGAGAAAAGAATAGGCTCAAGAAGCTCGTTAATTACTACTGTAAGTAAAGGAAGAAGGTTTACGACTGTCTTAATCGGGTTGTTAACAAGATTCTTCCAAACATCGGTAAGAGCGTCCTTAAGATTTACGTTTGTCTTAAGAAGTGACTTAAGCACAGCGTCAACCGTTTTACCGATATCTGTACTTGGGTCAACGATATCGCCGATTGTGTTGTTGAGAATAAGGTTTGTAATCTCGGTACCTGCCGAACCTGTAAGGTCAACATTTTTACCGTTGAGAATTTCCTTTTGAGCGTCGGTAAGAACGATACCTGAAGTTTGAGAAGCTTTTTTCTTTACAATATCATCAAGTACGAGTTGAACGTTAAGAAGGAATTTGAAAGAATACTTATAGCTGTATGTATAAGTAGTGCTATCTGTGCCAAGGTCGTTTGTATCAACGCCGAGGTATTCAGATGCAATCTTAGTAACAATGTAGTCGTAAGAAGCTGCAACCCATTCGTTGATTAATGGCTTGCTGTAATTATTTGAATTAGTTACAGAGTCAGACTTAAGTGCGTTAATGCCGACACCCGGGTCTGAACGTGAAGCATCAACAAGTGAATTAACAGGCAAGTATTTTGTTTTGTCAATATGTGAACGGTTTTTAGCAAAGCCGCCAAATGAACCTAACAAATTATTGTAATTTGTTGAATTCTTTTTTTGGTTAGCTGCAATAAGAGACCAAAACTCTGAAGTGTAACTGCCTTTAAGTGAAGCAGGAACAATGACTGTCTTGTTCTTTTTGTCGGCATATTTATCGTTAAAGGTAACTTCGCCGTCCCTAAAGTAGTTTGTTACAACATTAGTGGTGGCGTTTGCACCGCCGACGCTGGAGAAGAATGCACGCAACTGAGTAAGTTCGTCATCGCTGATGAAGAAACTGTCACCCTCTTGCCAATTTGCATCATATCCTTTTGGAAGCTTAGCATTGATTTCGGAATTAAGCTTGTTGATGTCAACGCCGTTTCCGTTATTACCGAAACGTACAACCATACCCTTAAGTATATCAGTGTAATACGGAGAAGTGGTTGTGTCGACATTACCGTTCATAAGTGCTTTTTTGCACAAATCGGTCATAATAGTGTTGCCTACTACATATTCGGTATATGACTCAATTTGGTAATCTGTTGTCATGCCCTCTTTTTGTGCAAGAGTCTCGAAAGAAGCATCTTCGGCAACTCCTAATTTAGCGGCAACAGCTTTTCTTGCGATTTCCTTAACAGTGTCATAAACATTGTTTTCAGTGTCGCTTACTGTGAAGCCCTTAAATGTCATAGGAACCTGATAAAGTGATGTGCTGTCAACTGTTTGGTTAAATGTTGCACCGCCGTCGCTTATCAATCTGATAAATTCGCTTGCTGAGATGAAGCTCTGACCGAGACCGAAGTCGTAGTAAATAACGTCAGCCAAATCGTTAAGCTTAACGTTGATACCGTATGTTGCATACTTAATGTTAAGTGTGCCCATATAGTTGTTAACAACGGCTTGCTCATCAGCTGTGAGCTTAAAATCAAAGTTCTTCAACTGGTAAAGTGTGGCAGTATCATAAGCGTCACCGATAGCTTCGCCGTTAAGCTTAACTGTTTCAACAGCACCGCTTTTTACAGCTTCGGTATAACGCTTAGCAATTGCTTCTACCTTATCACTGTCTGTACCTTCCTTTATCTTTTGAGCATAAAGGTCGGCTAAATACCAAAGGCTGTTTGTTGAGAACTTGATAGTTTGACCTGCGGCATTGTAGCCTGAAACGGTACGTTCGCTTTCTTTACCGTATAACCATTCGTCAAGCTGATTTCTCGTGTCTTTAGATAAGTCTTTGTTGTCTTTGTACTTTAAGCAAAGGGCAGTAAGTGAAAAATAATCAATTGCGCCCGTTGAACCGCTTAAGTAGTTATAATCTTCAGGATTACCCATACCTGTCTGAATATAACTTGTTACAAAGTCTGACTGGCTTGTCTTTGCAAGTGCGCCGATAAGAGTCGGCTGCAATACGCCGAGTAAATCCTGAAGTGTTGTTTCACTTACGATTTGCTCTTTTTCTTTGGTGGTAAGTTCCGCTGCGGTCTTACCTAACTTTTTAGCACCCTTTTCATAAACAGGCTTGCTTATTGCCTCAATGCCCATGAGAAGGGAAGGCAGCTGGTCTGCCAATTTGTTAAGTGTGTCGAATGCCGAATCGGCGTCAACACTTGTCGTTTTCCAAAGCGGGTTGTCATTACTCTTGGCGAACGCAGTAAATCCAACCGAGCATGTGGTCACGACCATTACTACAGCTAAGAAAAAGCTGAGTATCTTTTTGCTCGTTCTCATATAAATCTCTCTCTCCTTTACATATGATTTACGAACTTGTCGTATGGTAACGCATTTTGGATAATGCGCCGAGCAGTATTTGTTCACAGTTTCTACACAAAAAACTGCTTTTTAGGCGCAGGATATCCACACGCGTATTAACAAATACAATATATTTATAACAAATAAAAACTTATAAGTCAATAATTTTATAACATATTTTGAATTTATTGTGAATTTTCACATATTTTAGCATTGATTTTTGACGATAGAGAGTTGCAAAATAGACATTACAACATAAAAAGTCTAACAAACATAATTCGACAGAAAATTGACTGTAAAACGTAATATAATCCATATAAAGTCGGGTAAAATTCTGTTCGATTTGTAAAGGCAAACATCTTTACAAATGTAAATTTTGTGTAAAGTATCACAGCTTTACTTGCGGAAAATCAAGCGTTTTTTGGCACCGAATTATAAACAAATTGTAAACTTTTAGTTAATAATTTGTGCAAGGTGTCAAAAATAAGTTTGCTTTTTTGGACATTGTTACAAAAATATCATTTGTCGTTTGTCTTTATTGACTTTTTTGTTGCCTTATGTAATAATTCTAATGTGTTTAAAGCACATATTGCGCAGTTTTTGGTGCAACGGTTTGGCTTTGCCGACCTTCAGTCTAATTCAGATTGCCTGATGGTCAGAGATTGTGACAGGCTCCCCTGCAATATGTTAACACTTTATTATTCAATTATTTTAAATTTAATGGAGGTAAAAAATGAAAACGAAGGCAAAAAAGTTTTCACATAAGCTTCTGGCATTATTTATGGCAGTGCTTATGGCAGCTTCCTGCTTTACCGGTGCTTTAACTGCTTATGCTGATACTATGAGCAGTGAAAAGACATATGCCGACGATTCAATCGAATATAACGATTTGGCGTGGGCTATTCTTTCCGATGAACAGGTAGCTACAGCTTTACTTGACTATGCTGATTTGATGCTTGCCGAATACGGTCCGCAGATTGATAAGCTTCTTGAAAACCTTCCATCAAGTATTACCCAGTATATCACATGGGACAGCAACAGCCGTACACTTAAGCTTAATGCTTTTGGTCTTGTTAAAAAAGACATTCCGGTACGTACTCACAGTGTTGATGAAATCTTCTTTACACTTAGGGGTGTTGCTGATCTTCTTAATCAATACGGTAACTTACTCGGTGATGCCGGCAACCTTAACTTTAAGGCTGTTGCCACTAAGGATTGGAGTATTTCAAGAGAAACTGCATCTTCAACTGATATTTTAAGAAGCGTAATCGGTATTTTCCAAAACCTTTCTTGCGACTATAACGGCACTGATATTTTAGGCAAGGTGCTTAGAGGTGAATTTACTCTCGGTACTCTCGGTAACGTTGCAAACCTTGACGTATATAAGATTATAGGTAATCTTTTGGGCTTTACAGATACAAAGTATAAAACTAACTTAGTATACAATGTTGCTCAAAACCTTATTTTCCAATATACTAATTGGTATACAGAAGATGAAATTAACAATTTCAAGAACGGTACTGCAACATGGGTTTATGATGACCAGCTTATTAATAAACTTACAACAGAGCTTCTTGATAAGATTAGTGTACTTGTTACATATAATCAAGAATACACAGATGCTGATTCGCAAACAGCAATTCAGGATACATCGGCTACACGTTATTTGAAGATTAAAGCTGAAATGAAGGCAAGTGGTTCTGACTATGCTACTGCAGCTGCAAAGCTTGGTTATGACCCTAACCTTGTATATTCAGACGAATTTAAAGATGATGAGGGTAATCCTCTTAACGTTCTTCTCTTTGCTTACGGTGCTCCTGACAAAAACGGTTATGCAACAGAATCAACCACAAAGGTAACACTTAAGGCAACCGATAATCTTTTTGATTTCAGTTACAGAGCTCTTGACCTTGCTTGGGATACAGTTCTCAAGGGTACAGTCAAACTCCTTCACGTAAATGATGGATTTGATAAGGGTCACGGCGCTAACTTTGATAACAACTATTATTATTTCTTCGACCAAAAGGGCGAGTGGAATGATAATGATGTTGCTGCAAACTATACACCGGCTAAGCTCAATCAATGGGCAAATGCAGTATATAAGGATTATAAGTTTGACACAGCAGATGATTTCCTTGCTTATGTTAAGAAGACGGTAACTTATGATCGTACAGCTGCCGAGGACTCAACAGGTTCTTGGAAAGATATCGACGCAACGAGACTTTTCGCTAAGTTAAGATACAGCCCACTTGCTGATTACGGCTTTAACGTAACAACAGGTCCTATCAATCTTTACTTTGCAGAAACAGGTACTCCAAACCTCGATAAGTTCTTTAGCGAAAGCTATTCAAAGTACAGCTCAATGGTAGCAGGCTTTAATGACGCACTTGTTGCAGCAGTTAAGGACTTGTTCCCGCAGCGCGGCAACGTTATCGGCACACGTCCTGAAATGACAACAACCGGTGATTTTGCAACTATTGACGCAGCAGCAATTAAGACAATCGTTTCAACACTCGTTGGCAACGCTTGCAAGATGGTTCAGTACACAGCAAACGCTACAGACGCTAACATTCTTAAAGCTTTCTACGCAAAGAACGGCGCTAGCGCTGCTCTTACAGAGAAGAATCTTGAAGAAGCAATGATTCCTATGCTCGTTGCTTGTATCGGTCAGGTAAATCTTGGCGCAGGTAAGCTTGAGAAAATTATCCATCCTTCTGATTGGGACGGATGTAAGGATGCAGAAGCAGTAGCTTATGTATGCCTTAAGGAGTATTTATCATACTCAATGCCTGACAAGGATTATTCAAAGCTTGTAAAGATTGGCAGCGACGGAACAATCAATGCAACACTTGAAGGCACAATTCTTCCAATGGCTCGTGACGCAGTTGCTTATGTAATTGAGGCTTACGTTCCTCTTGAGGACGAAAACGGCAATACTTGGAAGACAGAGTCAGCAGCTGTTGATTCTAAAACAACACTCTTTGACCTTCTTAATTCTGTAGTTTGCTACTACGGTGGCGACCATGCAATGGAGAAGGCTGTAAATAAGGGCGAAAGAGCTATGGGCGTAGGTGCTCTCCTCGGTATTTGTGATGAAAACGGCAACAGCCTTATCACAACAAAGAATACTCTTTGGGAAAACATTAATGCAATAGCTAATAAGCTTATGCCTGTTCTCGGTACACTTCAGGGTACAGGTTATGCTAAATTCAATTCAGAGGAACTTATTTGGAACAACATTGTTCTTTCATTCCTTGATATTGGTAAAGAAAATTCAAAGACAGGTCTTTGCGGCGTATCTAACTTCCTTAACCAGTTATTTACAATCGTTTCTGCAGAGCCTATTCAAAAGACTTCATTCGTCGTAACAGTTTATGATTTACTTAAGGATCTCATTAACGGATTGTTTGGCGCACGTTATAGCGGACAGAGCTTTGAGACAATCGTTCCTGATGCTACAAGTGCTCATCCGTTTGATGATTTCTTCCAGGTTAAGGTACTCGCAGGTACAAGCAAGAGCTTGGGTGCATTCCAAAAGCTTATCTGTAACTTCGTAGAGTTCGGCGGATACGGTACAAACGGTCCTAAGACCTACTCTGATTCTATTATCAGAGGTATCTGTTTTGCAGTACAGGCAGTTAACAGCTTCCTTCCTAATGCATTGACTACACTTGGTCAGCATCAGCTCAAGATGGCTACTGCTTCATTCGGTTCTAACACCGTAACAGGTTGTATTTCAGGTGAACCTTATGATGATGTACTTACTGTTACAAACAACTCGGTAGGTATCAATGCATCGTACATCAAGGACGGCAAGCCTACTCAGCTTTCACGTTACTATGTACAGATTACAAGCGTGCTTCAATATGATGTTTATAATCCGGAAACTCCTGAGGAATTATCTTTCCCTGAAACTCCTATTGAGCCGGGTAAGAATGCTAAAATTGATATTTCAGTTCCATTCGAAGTTTCAGGTTCTGATACAACAAACACATGCCGTGTTGTTGTAAATTATGATATCGTTGATGATCAGGGCAATGTTCTTTATGGAGGCAATACTGTAACAGCTTATAAGCTTCTTACAAGTGAAGTAAGCTTCAGAAATGCTCTTTATGATGCTGATTATAACTTCAACACTACATTCCAGCAGACAGACGGCACTGACAGAGAAGAAAACGGTGTAACCGTTCATTCTCTTACAGGTATCGGCGGTAATATCTCTGCAAACTATCCTGATAAGATGGTTATCGCTTCTAACAAGCTTAACGAAATCGCTCAGTATTCATTCTTTATGAAGGGCGGCAGTAAGGAAAAGAGCATTGACGGTGTATTCTTCTTTGACAGAAAATCCGGCTATGAATCAAATAACCTTACTACTGCAGCTAAGGCATTCGATGATTCTAATTTAACAACAGTAGATATCGGCGAAAAAAACGCTATTGCTCGTTGGGATAAGTCAACAGGTGATCTTCTTAAGATTGGTATGTATGACTATCGTGTAGAAACATCTGCAGGCTCAGGCGAGTTCGGCGAATGGCAGCGTAACCGTACAAACGCTTCTACAGGTAGCGGCCTTGGTGCTGTTGACTACTACAGAGGTTATACTTCTGAGGAAATCGGTAACATTTCAAAGCAAAATGAGGGCAAGGAGATTGAAACAAGAACTCACGTTGCATTCACTCTTCAGGAAGCACTTGATGCTAAGATTATTGCCGGTTACCATATCAATGAAAGCGGTATTTATGATACAATGTATCTTAAGACCGGTGGCAAATATAACTATGATAACATCTTTAATATGGTTACACTCGGTACCGGTATTGATGCTATCTATATAAATACCTCAAAGCAAACATTTGGTTCAAATGCTGTTAATAACTACAGACCGTTTGGTTTCGACGGTGAGGCTACTGTTAAGACCGGCACTTATGATGTTAATGTTAACTTCTATAATTCAGGTTCTTATAAGACAGGCAGCTTCCAGCTTGTTATCGGTGAAAGCGGTTCAGCCGGCTCACTTGATAAGAACTATAAAGAACTTGCCAATATCATGGCTAACTATAAAACATCCGACTTCAAAGAGGATGCATCTATCGGTTCAGTTTATGATTTGGCTAAGGATGCTCTTATGAATGTACTTAGCGTTCAGTCAGCTCCTTACACTGCTGAATCAGCTCTTACTCAGTCAGATAAAACAGAGTATGCAGTTACAACTTCAGTTACAACTTCCGCAACAGGCGATCGTGCATACGTTCCTTACTCAACCTCTAACGAAACAGTAACATTTACTGTAAAGGGTACTCAGGTAAGCTACACAATCCCTGAATCGGTTAAAGCAACTGCTTATGTCGGCGGCACAATAGACGCTACAACAGGTGCAACCAGTGGCGGCGTAAAGGGAATTTACTATTCCGATGAGAAATGTACAATGCCTATTTACTCACCAAAGCCGCTTACATCATCAGATGTTAAGAATGGCAAGGATGCTGCATTGGCTAATGTAACACTCGGTCAGGACGGTAACTATTACCTTACTAACTCAGTTAAGTATGCTACAAAATGGGATCTCGATACATATCCTGGCGGCCCATGGCAGAGACCGACAACTACTCAGGATACAAACAAAGATAACGAGCCTCTTTATAATCAGGTTCAATATGTATACAGAAATGCTGAAGGCAAAAAGTGCAACTCAGGCGATAATTGGGCATGTAAGTTCCCATCAGCTGAGTATCAGCTCATTCCTAACTCAGGCGAGATGGACTCAGTAGATAATCGTGGTATTGCTACTCAGGCTAATGACAGACTTGAATATGTTCTTAGCGTAGTTAAGTCTCACCTTATCAGCTCATCATCAACACTCTACAATGAGATTTCTGAGCTTAGAAATGGTCTTGAAGAAATTAACTTTGATATTCTTACATATAATAAGATGGTAGAATATGCAAAGAAGGCTGAACAGCAGTATACAGTTGACGTTGATTACGTTGACGCAACAACAGGCAAGACTGTTGAAAGAAACGGTATGTCTTATGTTGACGCTGCTAAGCTTATGAATGACCTCAAGAATGCAGGTACTAAGTTTACTTATACCACAGCTTCTGAAGTATCTTCTGTTCAGGCAAAAGAATACGTTAAACTCTTTAACATATTCGCTTCTGCAGTTATTGAACGTGGTTACCAGGGCAAGCAGCTTGAAAATGAAATCAAGTGTGCATCGGGTAATGCTTACTCAATGCTCAAGGCAACACCTGCTACATACAATGATGACGGTACAGTCGCTACTGAAGCAACCGTATCTAAGAATGGCGTAGCAGCTAACCCACGCTTTGGTTCATTTGATGCATCAGGTAAGCTTGTTAACGAAGGCACAACAAAGTACTCATCAGCATCTTGGAACAGATACGTGAGAGCTCTTGCTGCCGCAGTTGACCTTGCTAACTATGGTAACGGTTCTTATAAGTATAAGAATTCCGGCACATTCAATATCAATGACCGTAAGAACTATGACGCTCAGCTTGCTAAGATTTACAATGTTGATACTGAACTTCAGGCAGCTGAAATCGGTCTTACCGAGTTTGAGAGCTGTGAGCTTACTGTAACTCCTGTTGCAGGTGCTAAAGTAACAATCGACGGTGTTGCTTACTCAGGTCCTGTAGCTGTAGAAAAGGGTCAGGTTGTTTCAATCAATGTAACAGCAGAGGAAGGTTATACTCTTAAACCTGAACTTACTGTTAACGGCGACAAACTTACATTTGACGATACAGCAACAGCATTCCCGTATGAGCTTACTGTTACAGGCAATACTACAATCGTTCCTTCGGTTGAGTCATTGGCTCCGTCAACTCATAGTGTTACTGCTTCACTTGTTGTAGCAACATCTTCAAAGGGCACTACTAACAATAAGGGCGTAAACGGAACATATAAAGTAACTGTTTATGACAGTGCAAACGCTCCTGTTATTGAAAAGTCATTTGACCTTACAACTGCTGCAAACAAGATTAGTCTTGACCTTGCACCTGGCACATATACAGCAACAATTACTTCTGATTTTGCTCTTGCACGTACAGTAAGCATTGTTGTTGGTGACGCTGATATTGCAGGTCCTGCAATTGCAATGATTGTATGCGATTATAATAAAGACGGTAATATTACCGGTACAGATGCAACGTCGGTTTATGCAGCCGCTTCTAAGGCTGCCGATCTTCGTTATGACCTTAATGGTGATGGCTCGGTAACCGGTACAGATGCTACAAACATCTTTGCTATTGCATCTTCAACTATTGCACTTCCTGATGTTACTATTAAGTAATATTAGTTTCTATACTTCTTAGGGGCGAAAGTCCCTAAGAAGTTTTACTTGAAAATTACGATAACTTGTGTTATCATTTAATTAAGCAGAGCTATGGCTTTGCTTTGTCTTGATATATTCGGCTTTTGCCGTTTATATACTATGCCCGCTTTGGGCGGGGAGGCTATGGGCAGTTTCATTTAGTAAATGTTTAATGTTTCACGGTGTTTGGCTTTTGCCAAAGTTGCTTGGTTTCATATTTTTATGTTTTCTGACCGATTTTGTCTTTGCCCTTCACGGCGATTCTGCTTCTCCCCAAATTAAGCAATTTTTTTAACAAGGAGGTAACACCAATGAATACAATTGCAAAAAAACAAGTAGGTGTTATTTTCGGTACACTTGCGTTTTTGGTTTTTGTTGCGCTTGTTGTGTGCCTTCCTCGTACTTCGTATGCTGCTGCGCTCGGAACGGAGAGCCCGAACGTTTATTGCACATACACAGATTCTAACGGCAAACAATACGACGGTGATAAGTTACCTGCCGGTACATATGACGTCAGCTTTTATTTAGAGGGCGTTACCGAGTTATCGGTTGTGCAGGTTACATCAACCTATTCTTCGGATGTATCTGTGAAAAGTGAGCCTAAGGCTCTTCTTTCTGATGAGGTTGCCGGCGTATCTTCGATGGGAACTGTAACGAATGATTCTAATTTGGTATTCGGCTTTGTTTCAGATGCTGACACTTGTTCATCTGTAACAAAGGACGGCACGTTGCTTGCAACCTTCTCGGTTGCTTTTGCAAAGGATTGTGACGCCGCTGATGTTATTTCGGTTTCAACAGACCCAAATAAGACTTTCGTTTTGGCTAATTATAATGATGGATTTGACGATGAGTATGCTCTTGTTACCAAATCTGCCGATTATCCCGGTTCTCTATATTTAATGACCTGTGACGTTTCACCGTCAACCGGTCATAGCGTAAACGGCTCGCTTGCTATTATGACAAATGCGAAAGGCGATACTGCCAACAGTCCTGTTTACGGCGAATATACGGTTAACGTATATTCCGATTCAGCTCGTACCGAGCTTGTCGGTACAACCACATCATCACTTAAAGATGGTGTAAACGCTTTCTCTATTGATTCGTTAAAGGACGGAACATACTATCTTTCAATCTCGTCTGATTATGCAATAACTCGTAATGACGTTACCGTTATCGTAAACGGTGCCGATATTACTAATGCGGTTATTCCTATGATGGCATGTGATTTTAATAAGGATGGTATAATTACAGCCACCGATGCAACAAGTGTATATCTTTTTGCTTCAAAGCAAACAGATTTATACTATGACCTTAACGGCGACAGTTTAGTAACCGGTACAGATGCTACAACTGTTTATGCTTGTGCATCCGGCTCCAGTTATTATAACGGATTAGAGATAAAGTGATTTTTTTCAAAATAAATAAAGGGGATTTCTAAGTGAAAAAGACATTTAGAAAAGCAATAGCTGTTCTTCTTGCAGTTCTTATGGTTGCATTCTCCGTTCCGTTTTCTGCTTTAGCTGCCACTAATGGTGTAGCTGATATGTTCGGTTCAACAGATTATACTGTTACTCAGAACAGAAAATGGTGGGTTGATGATGGCGTAGATATAAGCCTTGAAAAGCTTCAGTCAACTCCTGAATATCGTGGCTATGCTAATGATGAAGTTAGTGCTGGTTCATTTGATTTCGGTGCTGAAATCGTAGATTATGCGAACAATGGACTCGAAGACCATCGTAATGACTATAAGCCTGTAGTTGCTGCAACAGTTTCCAACTTGGGTTCAAAACAAGAAGCTGAAGATGCCGTAGCGAACGGTACATTCGCTAAATACAACAATCAGTACGTTAACCAATATTATGGCGTAAATGCTGCACATACTTATGAGGCTGTTAAAGAAGCAGGTAATATTGTAAACCCTGCTCATGTTAAAGCAGGTCAGCGTATTGCTATTACAGTTGAAATCGGCGGATTTGATGTTATCCAATCAGGTCAGTTCAAAGGTAAATTCAACACTGAATATCTTCAGGCATCCACTCCGGGAAATGTTACTAAGGTACGTGATAATTGGAAAATTAATACAGCTGCCAAGGGCGCAATTAAAAACGGTATTGCATTCTATGGAGATGGAATGCAGTTTAATAGTTCAACGTATAATAATGAAGAAGGCATTTTCTATGGTGCTATTACAGGTACAGCTGCCACAAACGGTCAGCAGACAACTTCCAACTACATTGGAGTTGGTTCTGATGGCGTAAAACCATTCGGTAAGTACGGTTTGGTTTGCTATACTTATGCATTCGAAGTAATTAAGGATTGCGACCTTTCTGAAGTATTTACATTTAATACCGATATTGCAGGTACAGAGTTTGAGCCTTATTTCAGATGGTCAATTGACGGTACAGGCGAACCTTCATGTAATGCTGTAAATCCTGAATTATACCTTGTTACACATGACGATACAAAAAGCACTTTTGCTAACTGGGCATTAATTTGGACAGATTATGCAAAGGAATCAACACCTGGAGCTAAGACTTATACTATTACATTTAATGACATCAACGGCAAGACTGTTGATACGCAGACAGTTAAAGAAGGCGATACTCCAACAGTTCCTTCAACAAATACTGCTGCAACTGTAAATTATAAGAACGATAATAAGCACGAAGTAACAACTTACTCATGGCCTGCAGTATCAGCTGCTACTGCAGATGCAACTTACACTGAGGTTGCTACTACAGCTGAGGAAAAATGTAACATTACTTATGCAGAGACAAGCAAGCATACACTTGTTTCAGGTACTGTTCTTACAGGAACATGTACTGTATGTAATCATGTAGATACTCAGACTAAGGACGATAAGCTTGACGGTACAGCTTACTATGCTGCACTTGATGCTGCAAAGGCTGTTGACGGTACTAAGTACACAGCTGAATCTTATGCTAAGGTAACAGCTGCTCTTGAGACTTATGCTCAGGCTAAGGTTGAAGCTTATACAGATCAGGCACAGGTAACTGCTGCTGCTACTGCTCTTGAAAATGCAGTTAAGGGTCTTGAGGCTCTTCCGACATCAGATGTTTATACTTACACATTCGTTGGCGGTAAAACTCAGACTGTAACAGCTGATAAGGGCGCTGCTCCTATAGCTCCTGCTAACACAGCTGCTACAACAGTTGATAACAACGACGGTACTCATACAGTAACATCTTACACTTGGGAAAAGACAGGCGAATTCACATTTGCTGAAAAGGCTAATGCTGATACTAAGGATTGTACTTACGGTGAGTACACAACTGTAACTGCTTCTACAATTGCTAAGGCAGGTACTGAAAAGGCTACATGCTCAGTATGCGGTCACGAAGATGTAAGAGACCTTGCTAAGCTTGACGGTACAGCTTACTATGCTGCACTTGCTAAGGCAGAGGCTGTAAAGGCTGACGATTACACAGCAGAATCTTATGCTAAGGTAACAGCTGCTCTTGAAGCTAACGCTAAGGCTACTGTTGAAGCTTATACAGATCAGGCACAGGTAACTGCTGCTGCTACTGCTCTTGAAGATGCAGTTAATGGTCTTGTTAAGGTTTATACAATCACATTTACAAACGCTGCAGGCACTGTAGTTGATACTCAGAAGCTTGCTGCAGGCGCTACTCCTGTAGCTCCAAAGACAAATACTGCTGATACAACTGCTACACCGGCAGGTAGTAAACAGCACAGCCATACAACTTATAGCTGGCCGGCAGTTTCTGCTGTAACAGCAAATGCTAACTATGACGAAGTTGCTAAGGTTGTAACAGAAGATTGCACAAAGGGTAAACCTGTTGTAACCGAGCCTACACTTGATAAGCCGGGTTCAGAAGTTACAAGCTGTACAATTTGCGGTCAGGTTCTTGAAACTAAGGTTCTTCCTCAGCTTAAGGGTTATGATATCACAGTTGCTAAGACTGCTTACGGTACAACAACTCTTAACAGCGAGGACGCAACAAACGGTAAGACTACTAAGGTTCCTGCTAACTCAACTGTAACTCTTACAGCTCAGGCTAATGAGGGTGCAGAGTTCGTAGGTTGGAAGGTTGCTAACAAGCTCGTTTCAACTAACGAAACATATTCATTCACAGCAGTTGCTGATACAGAGGTAACTCCTGTATTTACAGAAACAGCTGAATCAACATTCGTAGTTGTATTCATTGATATGTACGGCAACGTTGTATCAACTCAGGAAGTAGCAAGCGGTGCTGACATTAAGGTTCCTGCAACTGCTCCTATCTATCCTGGTTATACATTCAAGGGCTGGGCTCTTACAAACGATGAGATTACCGCTCTTACAGAAGGTAAGACCATCAGAGCTATCTATGAGAAGGATGCTACTCAGACTTACACAGTTAAGGCTGCAGGCGCAACAATCACAGTTAACGGCACTGACTACACTGACAAGGCTGAAAATGTTGCATATGACGCTAAGGTAACAGTTACTAAGGCAGGCGCAACATCATGGACAGTAAACGGCGCAACAGTTGGTTACGGTGAATCATACTCATTCTTCTGTGCTTCGGATATCGAACTCACAGCAGTTACAAAGGCTGATGACACTTCTAAGACTCAGGTTGCTATCGTTTCAACAACTCGTCCTTCAGCTACAGATTGCGACGTTCTCTTTGTTGCAACACGTACTGTTGCTGATAATGAGACAGTAGTTAGCCAGGGCTTCGTATATGGTAAGAATGTAACAGCTTCTGACCTTACACTTGAAAACGTTGGCAATACTGCATCAGGTACAAATCCTGGTAAGGTTAGAGTTATTTATAACAACACCAACGCTTCACAGATTGGTTTGAACTACGGTCTTACTGCAAAGACAGGCGTTGCCGGCGCAAGAGCATTCGTTGTTACTAAGGATGCAGATGGTAATGTTCATACTTACTATTCAGAAGCATCACTTTACGACTATAATGCTTAATTAACACAATTTAGCAAAGCTTTCACCTCTGCCTTAAGGGGTGAAGGCGAGCTTTGATAAATTAAGGAGGACACACCTAATGAAAGAGCTTTATACAAAGCCGGTGTCAGAGGTTAATGAATTTTCTCAGACAGCTGATGTTATTACTACATCCGGAGAGGGTACTGACTGGGGCTTCGGTGGAAATGACTAATCTGACACTTTGATTAAAGCATTTGGAGACGGCAGAAATGCCGTCTCTTTTTGCGTTTTAAAAACCTTGAATAAAAAATAAACTAAATATTAATCATTCCCGAATATGACATTTTACCTTTATTTGTATATTGACAAATAATTAACAAACATATAAAATGATATTGTAATTTATGACATAAGACGTATATTTTAGAGGGAGAATACTATGTCAAATAAGGAGTATGAATACAAATTCGATACTGTCAAGCCGCCTGAGGATAGGGTGTATGATGACAGAATGATGCATTATTATGAAAATCATTCAAACGAGCCTGCACGTCCGTTAATTTTGGCACTCGGCAAGCATATTACAGACAGAGTTTTGTATAAATTGCCGTGGCTTCCAAAGGTAGGTAAAGAGCTTACCGTTAACGACCCTGAGTATTGGGGTCTTGCTTCAATTGTAACAGACGAGATGGCAGAGGTTGCCCTTAAGATGAAGGTACACAAGGGTATGAAGCTTAAGCAAATTATGAAAGCTACGGGTAAAAGTGCCGCTTACCTTGAGCCGCTTCTTAAGGAAATGGCAAACGTAGGTCTTGTTGAATTTAATTGGGAAAATCCAGAGCATGAAAAGCAATATATGCTTCCTATGTTCGTTCCCGGAAGCGCAGAATTTTTTAATATGAAATGGGATAATATTTGTGAGCATCCGCAGGTTGCAAATTTCTTTGAGCGTATGACCCAACTTCCGCTTGAAGCAATTACTCCCATGGTGCCTCCGGGAGGCGCCGGAATAGGTATGCACGTTATCCCTGTTGAAAAGGCAATTTCAATGGAAAATCAGTCTGCTGATGTGGAACATATTTCTCATTGGCTTGATAAATATGACGGCAAATATGCGGCAGGTCCGTGTTCGTGCCGTTACAGCCGTGCAATGTGCGGCGAAGGTTGTGCCGATGACCCTGAGGATTGGTGTATCGGTGTCGGCGATATGGCAGATTACCTTGTTGAAACAAATAAGGGCCACTATATCACACGTGAAAAGGTTATGGAAATTCTTCAGCGTGCCGAGGATAATGGTTTTGTTCATCAAATTACCAATATCGACGGTGAAAATAAAATTTTTGCTATCTGTAATTGCCAGGTAAAGGTATGCAATGCGCTTCGTACCTCCCAACTTTTCAATACGCCTAATATGTCACGCTCAGCGTATGTGGCTAAGGTTGAGGCTAAGGATTGCGTAGCCTGCGGCAAGTGTGTTGAATTTTGCCCTGCCGGTGCCGTTAAACTCGGTCAAAAGCTTTGCAAAAAAGACGGCTCTGCTGTTACATATCCTAAGCAAGAACTTCCCGACGCAGTTAAATGGGGCAAGGAAAAATGGTCGCCTGATTATAGAGATAAAAACAGAATTAATTGCTACGATACAGGTACGGCGCCTTGCAAGACTGCCTGCCCCGCTCATATCGCAGTTCAAGGCTATCTTAAAATGGCGGCTCAGGGAAGATATACTGATGCTTTGGCTCTTATTAAAAAGGATAACCCTTTCCCTGCAGTTTGCGGCAGAGTTTGTAATAAGAGATGCGAGGAGGCTTGCACAAGAGCAACTCTTGATGAAGCGGTTGCTATTGATGACGTTAAGCGCTTTATCGCTCAAAAGGACCTTGACAGTAAAACAAGATATATTCCTAAAAAAGTAATACCTTCAAATAGGGGCGAGTTTAAAAATAAAATTGCCATTATCGGCGCCGGACCGGCAGGCCTTTCGTGCGCATATTATCTTGCACTTACGGGATACAGACCTATAGTGTTTGAAAAGAATGAAAAACCCGGCGGTATGCTTACTTACGGTATCCCGTCATATAAGCTTGAAAAGGATGTTGTTGAGGCGGAGATTGACATTATTCGTACGCTTGGTGTTGAGATTAAATGCGGCGTAGAGGTCGGTAAGGATATCACTCTTGACGAACTTCGCAAGGATGGATATGAGGCATTTTATATTGCTATCGGCTGTCAAGGCTCAAGAAAATCGGGGGTTGACGGCGAAGACGCAGACGGTGTTATGAGCGCTGTTGATATTCTCCACGAGATTGCCGAAAATCACGACCTTGACCTTAAAGGCAATAAAACCGTTGTCATCGGCGGTGGTAATGTTGCCGTTGATGTTGCTCGTTCGACTAAGCGTTGCGGCGCTGATGTTTTGGGTATGTTCTGCCTTGAAAGCAGAGAGGAAATGCCTGCGAGCGAAGAGGAAATTTTTGAAACCGAGGACGAGGGTATTCAAATAAACAACGGCTGGGGCGTTAAGGAAATTCTTGCAGAGAACGGCAAGGTGACAGGCGTTGTGCTTAAAAAATGCACAAGTGTTAAGGATGCTAACGGCAAATTTAACCCTCAGTATGACGAAAATGATACTCAAACAATTGAATGTGACCGTATTTATCTTTCAATCGGTCAGTCAATTGAATGGGGTAATCTTATCGACGGTGAAGCGGTAGAACTTGGCAGAGGTAACGCTCCTCAGGCGGACAGTCTTACTTATCAAACAGAGCAAAAGGATATTTTTGTCGGCGGAGACGTTTACACGGGCCCTCGCTTTGCCATTGACGCTATTGCTGCAGGCAGAGAGGGTGCAGAGTCAATCCATAGGTTTGTTCATTTCAACGCAAGCCTTACAGTCGGCAGAAACAGACGTGATTTCATAATGCTTGATAAGGACGATATCCTTGTTGACAGTTACGATAATTCCTCACGTCAAATCCCGAATATTAATAAGAAAATTGACGCTAAATCTTCGTTTAAGGATGCTCATCTTCCCCTTACAGAGGAGCAGGTTAAAAAAGAAACTGCACGATGTCTTGGCTGCGGTGCATCCGTTGTTGACGAAAATAAGTGCATAGGCTGCGGAATTTGTACTACCAAGTGCGAATTTGATGCAATTCATCTTTTTAGAGATAATCCCGAATGTAGCACAATGGTTAATTCAGATGACAAGATGAAAGCAATTTTGCCTTATATGATTAAGCGTAATTTCAAGATTAAAAAAGCTCAAAAGGCTAAAAAGGATTAATTATGCACGAACTTGGTATAGTTTTTCATATCATTAACGAAATTGAAGATGTAGGCAAGGAAAATGAGCTTAAAACGGTATCGTCCGTTACGGTTGAAATAGGCGAGGTTTCGGGTGTGCTGCACGATTATCTTGAGGATTGTTGGAAATGGGCTTGCTCAAAGAGTGAGCTTATGAATGGGGCAGAACTTAAGGTAGAAGTTATCCCGGCAGTAACGTATTGCGAAAGCTGCAAGGGCGAATACAAAACCGTAGAGTATGGTAAAATTTGCCCTTACTGTCAAAGCGAAAAAACCTATCTTCTTTCGGGTAATGAAATTATGATAAAGGAAATTGAGGCACGGTAGCATATTAATGCGTTCTGCCTTGATGATATGATTTTTATTTAACTTTTTTTAGAGGAGGGGGAATGACAATGTTATTCCAAATTTACGGCGACATGGCCGGCTGGCAACTTCTCGGCTGGGTAATGGTCTTTGTCGGTCTCGTCGTTATGAATGAAATTGCAAGGCGAACAAAAGCAGGCGGAATTTTTTGCTTCTTTGTTTTACCGGCAGCACTGACGGTATATTTCATTGCAATTTATATCGGTGCGGCTAAGGGAGCTGATTGGGCACTTCAAAATGATACCTATGTTCATATGAACAGCTGGTTCCATTATGCAAAGCTTTATGCGGCAACAGCAGGTTGTATCGGCTTTATGATGCTTAAGTATAAATGGGGCATCGGCAAAAAAGATTGGTTTAAGGTGTTCCCGTTTGCAATCGTCGCTATCAACATTCTTATCGCAGTCGGTTCTGACTTTGAGTCGGCAATTAAGGGCGGAATTTCAGGCGGCTGGTGGCTTTCGTCTGAAAATGTATGGCTCTATGGCGGCTGGTGGAACTGGGTAAACGGTATCGCCGGTATTATAAATATTTTCTGTATGACAGGTTGGTGGGGTATCTATTCCTCAAAGAATAAGCAGGATATGCTGTGGCCTGATATGACATGGTGCTACATTTTGGCTTATGACCTTTGGAACTTTGAATATACTTATAATAATCTCCCTACTCACTCTTGGTATTGCGGCCTTGCACTTCTTCTTGCTCCTACATTTGCAAATGCATTTTGGAATAAGGGCGGTTGGATTCAAAACAGAGCTAACACACTTGCACTTTGGTGTATGTTTGCTCAGGTATTTCCGCTTTTCCAAGACAAGAGCCGCTTCTCGGTTCTTACATCCGTTTATGCAGACGGATATATGGACCCTACAGTTCCGCCAACAAACGCAGACCCTACAATGCAAGGCGTAATTGCCATTATTGCTCTTGTGGCTGATGTTTGTGTATTTGCTTCTATTATTAAGCGTGCAAAGGAACAAAAGAAAAATCCTTATAAAAACGAAATATTTACTGACCAAAAAGATTATAAGCTTGCACTTGAAAGAGCAGCCGAAAAGGCTCGCAAAGCAGCTTAATCTTTATAAAAATTCAAAAAACAACGCCGTCGATTATTCGACGGCGTTTTAAATTATTGATGAAGTGGATAAACCGTGCCTAGTCGTCGCTGACTCCGTATCATACAAAATCTGCCGTACAGTTGTGTGTCAGATTTTGAAATAAACCGTAGGGGCGACCATCGGTCGCCCGTTTTACAAACACGAAATTTCAATCGGGGTCCCCGAAAAGCAAAAGCTTTTTGACGAGTCACAGGTTCGAGCCAAAATATCCGATTGACACAAGAAAATAATATGACGGGCTCTCATAAGAAACAAAGATACTACGAAACAGTCCACCGGACTGTTTCTCCCAAATATGTTGCTCGCTTCGTTCGCCAAATTTGGAGTATCTTGTCACAGCTTTGAGCCCTAAATGCATTTCTATAAAATAAAAAAGACATCCGTATGGATGTCTTTTTTATTTGGTGGGAACAACAGGGCTCGAACCTGTGACCCTCTGCTTGTAAGGCAGATGCT
>ENA-UOJE01001104-UOJE01001104.1-human-gut-metagenome-genome-assembly--contig:-C23-NODE-1104-length-25762-cov-6.390205_pt1 | contig 25762 bp, 17 predicted proteins | sample MGYA00242341_ERZ723888 | MGnify/ENA metagenome assembly ERZ723888 | reverse complement strand
AGGTCTCGGTGGTTCATTCAGACTGCTGATGTCAGCTGTTGAAGGGGCAATGAACGCCATTGCCGCCGCCATGAACAGCACCTTGCAGCCATTCATTAAAAAGGTAACCGATGTCATCAATGTGTTTACACAGTGGATTGAACAGCATCAAGGACTGGTAACTGCGTTTGCGGTAGTGGTCGCAGGTGCGGCAACTCTGGGAATTGCTCTTGTAGCAATTGGAGTGATTGCCAAAGGTGTATCTGCCGGACTTGCCGTACTGCAGACCGTGACAAAAGGCTTTGCTTTTGTTCAAGGAATGTGTATTGCCCAGGCAACTGCCATGAAATCATCGATCCTGCTGATCGGACAGGCGTTTACCAACTACCGCAACCTTGCAATCCCTGCAATGGTGGGAACTGAACAGTTCTGTGCTGCATTGGGGGTGGCAAGCTCTGCTGCCAATCGAGCCAGAGCAAGCATTATCCTGATGAGCAATGCGGAAGCTGCGGCTGCCGGTGCCACGCAGATGATGCGCGGGAAATACCTGGGCCTGCTTTAATTCAATCACAGCAATCAGGGTTCGGAATCGAACACACTGTCGGCAGCCGCCAGATAATGTTGCCAATCCGCCAGCAACAGATCATGCCCGCCGGTCCGCATAAAATAGCGAATGTCAGTGCCGACTGCCTGATCCGGCGGAGGCGGATTTTCCGAATTCAGACCGGTTTTCCCAAACAGACGGTACACCGGACCTGCATGATAAGCGGCAAGGTATTCCCCCTTGGGATCCGCCCACAGATCCTCTGATGCACTGTGAACAACTACTGTCCGGGGCGCTGCCAGTGCCAGCAGTTCGTGCTGATCAAACGGCAAATTTTCCACATGTACAGCGTATTCTTTCATTTTTTCAGTAAACCACCACTCGCCGATATTGAAATACCAGTACATGGAGTAAATCGTCTCTCCGAAAAGCCGACGGCTCAATGCTGCTCCGCCACAGCCGGAATTATTGACGCAAACCATCCCGAACCGTTCATCCTGAACACCTGCCCACAGCGCGGATTTTCCCAGGCGGGAGTGTCCGATACAAAAAGCCTTTTTCTCATCTATTTCCGGGAATGACAGCACTCCGTCCAGAACGCGGGAATACCCCCATGCCCATGCAGCAATCGCAGAAGCATCTTTCGGTCGGCTTCCCGGCGCAAGTTCCTCCGGATTCCGAAACAATTCATAGATGCTTGCCCCCCAGCTGTCGGCGAAATCCGGGAAAAAGTCATGATAAGAAGCGATCGCCAAGGCATACCCATGCGACAGAATCAGATCAATCGGACAACACCGCGAGTTGCGGTGCGGTGCCAGAAAACGGGAATCGCGTTTCCCTTGAAGCCCGGTCATGATGACATCCGGTTCATCCGTAAGTGTTTGATTTCCGCCGAAAGTAAGATTGACACATACGGGGACTTTCCCTTGAACCTGCGATGGAATATACAACAGAACTATCACCGAATGACGGCGTCCATCATCCATCCGGAAGTCCAGCATGAACTCCCGGCGAACCGCCGTTCCATTCCTGGCATCTTTCTTTTCGGTAAGTAGAGTTACCTGTATTTTATCCGGCATCGGCGGCGGATTGCCGTACATGATGTCCCGAAAAAGGGTCAGCAGTTCCGGACGACGGCGGGTCTTCCAGTCTTCTGCGGAAACGATTCTTGAACCGTCACCGCAAAGCAGCGGATCCGGCAGCTGATACGGCGGAATCTCGTTCTCATTATTGTTTTCGATCCATGGAATACTCTGTTTATACATGCGGGTACACTCCCTTCCTTATTTGAGTTTTCTTGAAATTTTCACAGATTCAGGCAGGAATTTCTTTATCAGAAACACCACAGGCAGAAAAAACAGCAGAGCTGTCAGGAAATACAGACGGTAGGAAAACATGTCTTCTGTTCCCTGGTCACGGAAATATTCCAGCACCGAAAAAATGAATGCATTCAGCCCAATACCCGCTACTCCTGCAATTCCGCCCGTAACCACCAGAACCAGCAAAGAACCGCCCTGCTGTTTGCGCGGCAAAACAGTCTGCATAAAAACATCCATCAGCGAATTGCTGTAAAAAACCACCATCAGTCCAGAAATCAGGAAAGGCAGAAACACTGTCCAGGACAGCAGCTGCATAGGAACAGCCAGCCAATACAGACACAGCAGAGGAATCAGCAGAGCCGATCCAGAGATGACTTTTCCTGAACCGAAACGCCGCGTCAGAAAACTCCACAGGGATGCCCCCGCAATCGAAGCAACCACCTTCACTGCCCAAAGCGCCGTAACATGCGAATCACTGAGATGTCCGCCCTGTTTGACAGCCAGCATTTCCACCGGAATCAGCATAATGAGAGACAAATTCAGGCATACCCCCAGAATCAGCTGTTTCCGGATTCCCGGATCGCGCCAGCTTAACAGTATCTGCGGAAGAATCGGGCGTCCGGCAATCTGCCGCAGGATTTCCGGTTCCTTCATGGTCCGGATGCGCAGAGCACCGAGAACCCCCAGCACCCCTCCGCCAATCAGCAGACCGGGATACGTCCACTCGTTTTTGAACAGATGCAAAATCAACGATACCGCGAGAGTTGTCAGCAGAGCGGCGGCATGGGACCACGCCGCGATCTCTCCCAGCATGTGCGGACGGTTCTGGTTGTTGCTGATGTTGGCCTGCAGCGGAAACACCATTGCGGATGCCGAGGATTTCGTGAAAAAGAACAGCACCGTTCCGAAAGTCAGCAGGCATCCCGCCCAGTCACGGGATATGCCGAAAATCAGCACTGCAAGGATCATGAACAGCACGCCCAGTACCGAAATCATGGTTTGAAAAGCAATGCTTTTCGCCACGCCCATCTTTGCCGCAAAGTAATACCCTGCCGGCAGAACCAGATAGCTCAAATAAAGGAACGAACCAATCATGGAGCTGAAAACATCGCCGAAACCGAAGTTGATGGCAATCAGTATCAGCAGGGACTCTCCGCAAAACGCAAAACATGCCGCTTCACAGGTTGCAAAATCCCGGTAGATCTTCTGATTGCGCAGCTGCTGGCCAGTATGATTCATGTTTCACCCCCGCGAGTTGAAAATTCCACATTTTCCATTGCTTTTTCTTCAGGGCTGAACCCGGAGCAAGCCGGAAATCACGTCCGGCAAGATCCGCAAATCCTGGATTTCCGCAGCGCGAATTCCGGTCGTGCCCCAGTGCCTGCCATTGTGTCCGCCCCAATCGCCGAAGTCCATCCGCCAGCGAACAGAAACAGCCTTCCTCCGACTGCAAATCATAGAACCAGTTGCAGTCCGTCAGAACGTTTTCACGCCCGTACACCCCCGGTTTGCCGCCGGAATAAAACGGCTTGCCGTCACTGATGAACACATTGTTCACACAATTCAGGCTGCATGAAAAATTTTGACCTGGACACGAATACAGCCGGCTGCTCCTCCGTTCGTTGTAGAGGCAGCTTTTGCCGCCGAAAGCAAAAATATTGTCCCGCAGCAGATTTTCACGTCCGAAGTGCAGGTGAAACGGTTCGCTGGAACAGTCATAGACCAGATTTTTCTCGATCACGATATGCGACGAACCTTCATCCAGATAAATTCCCCAACCGCCGTAATTCCGATCCCGGACCCGACAGATGACATTGTGATCGACTTTTGTTCCCGGCTGGATTCCCAGCAGATAAACCGCCCCCATGTCCGAAAGTTCACCGCCGCCGAGATCATGAATCAAGTTCCAGCTGATTCTGTTTTCACAGCTCACCGTCTCGCAGAATCCCCAGGTCCAACCGCAGGAAATCCCGGAATAATTCAAATGATGCAGATGATTATGTTCAATCAGCATTTCTTTGGCGTGCGCGGCGAAAACTCCCGGTGCCGAAGGATAAATTACTCCGCAATGATGGATCTCGTTGCCGCGAATCACCAGCCGGCGCGTCAGCCGGGAAAAATCGCCGGTTTTCACCAGATCGACATGATGAATGCCGGATATCCGGATTCCTCCGCCTCCTGTTCCAGTAATTTCGTTCTGCTCAAAAGTCAGATCATGACACCCGGATGCCACGCAGATTCCATACCATCCGACATGCGAAATCCGGCATTCCCGCACTGTGCAACGGCTGACGCCGTCAAACATCAGCACTCCGGGCAGCTGCATCGCGGCCTGTACTCCCTGCCGGAATCTGCCGGATTTCATCTGCCACGCCGGACCACAGTTGTCAACGGTATTGCGGATTGCCGGAAGTTCCGGATCGCGCAGATCAAAATTCATTTTCAGTACCGGATCCCAGCCACCGGCATAACGGAACTGCAGGTTTTTCAGAGTCAGACCGCTCTGCTGGCCGCCGATATAAACCAATACACCGGCTTCCGGTATGACCAGCTCGGTATTCGCTGCCGTTTCACCCGGATGAGGATAATAGTACAGGGTGGATTCCTGACGGTCAAAATAGTATTCCCCGGGTTCGGTCAGAGCCTCGCGGACATTCGTGAAACGGAATTCCGTCTTGTCCGCATCCGGCAGCATACAGAACGGAGTCTGAACCGTGATTTCCCGTTTTTCCGCATCGTAAGATGCAAATTTCAGATGCTCATCCACCCAGTAATGCGTCATCAGAATTCTGATGTTCTGCGGATCATGCCAGTCCGGATTGAAGCAGTCCGAAGCAGTCCGGAAACAGATTCCCTCTCTGCTGTTCCACCGCGGGAAAAGCCGGGTATTGTGATTCGCAACTTTGAATCCGCCCTGTTTCGGCAGCGAGGCAGCGCGGCATAACCGTCCGTTGACATAAACCTGATTGAAATCCGCCGGCAGAGAAGACAGCTCCATACGCAGAACCGGATGACCATTCAGTTCCGCAGTCCCCCAGCCGGCAAGCGGAACGCCGCCCTGTAAAATCACCGTTTCATCCCCGAACGGCTGTAAAGTTACCCGGATATTCCGGGTAAAATGCAAAGGTTTCCGCAGAACATACACACCGCCATGGATATAGATGTTCCCGGAACGGTGGCTGTTTTCCAGTACAGACAACCGGTTGTAAGCGGTCTGAATCGAAGCCAGCGGCTCAGCTTCGGTACCGGGATTCCCGTCGTTTCCGTCAAGGCTTACATGTATTGCGATGAATGACATTCATTACTCCTTTCGGCTGGATGGTTCTTTTTCTTGCCGAATGCCAAATATAACAGAACCTGATTTCTTTTGCAATGATGACTCATTCGCAATACATATGGATTTCAGACAAATAATCTATGCAATTCCCCGGATGTCTTTCAATAGAAAACAGCACATTCAGGCGTATTCCGTGCGAAAAGAAAAAGTTATGGATTTTCTGCGCAGACGATCTGTTTTTCACCCGAACTGTTTGCCGTCTCTCCCGCCATATTCCGGCGGAAATCTCTGGGAGACACTCCCGCCAGCCGCCGGAATTCCGAACTGAAATAATTCGGATTGCAGTATCCCAGAAAAAAAGCAATTTCCTTGATGGACAATTCTGTATACTGAAGCAGATGCCTGGCATTCTCCAGACGGAAATGATTCCGAAGCTGTTTCGGAGAAACGCCCTGCGATTTGCAGATCATGCGCTGCAACGCACGTTCATTCAGGGAAAGAGACCGGGCTATTTCCGGAATGGACATGAAATTATCCGTACAGTTTTCCAGCAGACTCAATGCCTGACTCAGCAGATGATCTTCCGGTTTTCGATGAACCGAAACCAATTGCGACAGACTGTGCAGCAAAGCATACGTTCTGCCGGTAAGCTCCGGAATCGAATCCGAATCCTTCTTCAGCAGATACTCCTCAATCCGGTCAATGGTTTCTGAAAGCATAGAGAATTTTTCCGATTGAAGCAGCTGCGGACGGCTCAAACCCAGCGCGGAAAGGATGGACACCAGGCACATCCCCTGTATTTCCAGTACCTGTTTCCGATATCCGGCGGCACTGGAAAAAGAATACCGCATATTCGGCGGAATCAGCAGAATGCAGCCGCCGGTCAGTTCATATTTCTGTCCTTCGATCCGGTAGACCACACGTCCGGAATGAATCAGTGTGCAAATCAAATAAGCCGCGTATGATTCTTCGAAATGTCGCACCCCTTCCACAACCACATTTTCCACACAAAACGGAGCAATCGGCCAGCCGTTTTTCAGCCCCGATTTCCAGACGGAATACTGATACTCTTTAAGCATGTTCCGGATTCCTTTGTTTTTGGAAACCAATGTATTGCCGGAAACGCATTTTTGCAAACCGGATATGTCTTCATTCCGATTAAAAAAACGACATTTTTGGAGTTTACATAGATAAATTGTCGGATTTCCATATCTTTTGCCGGAATCAGGCTATTGCAAAAAACGGCTTTCCGGATATAATATAAGCATCAAGTCAATGTCCGGCAGTTTTCCGGCTGCCGCCGATGGACAAAAAACAAAGGATCAACCGAAGGAGGTAAAAAGAAAACACCGGATGCAAAGGACATCCGTTGACCTCATGGGAGAAACAAGGGAACCGGGCAAGAGCCAGGACTCGTTCCAGAATAGAACATATATTCGGGGCCATGACACAGCGAGCCGGAAATCTCATTCTGAGGTCCATCGGGATAAGCAGGGCGGAAGTGAAGCTGGGATTACGCAACATCGCATACAACATGGAGAGATTCTGCTTTTTGATGAGGCAGACCGCATAAAAGGAGGTTTTCCGGACAAAAAACAAATAAAATGTCGGCTTTTTCAGTCGAGGATACTTGAAGAAGAGAAGTCAAAGCGTTAACGTAAAACACAGAAAAATCTCATTCGGAGATTTTCAAACAGAAACAATCGGAATTTCTGTCAAAAAGATATTGATAGAGGTTCCCAAAAGGAAAAAGTATGAATAAAAAGCATTCTTTCCGTCTCCAATCCAGACAAACAATGGATCCGTTTACTCTTATAGAACTCCTCGTCGTTATTGCCATCATCGCGATTCTGGCGGGAATGCTGCTGCCGGCATTGAACTCGGCACGGGAAAAGGCAAAAGCCATTTCCTGTCTCGGAAATCTCAAACAGTCCGGTCAATATACGGCACAATACACACTGGACCACAATGATTTCCTGCCCGCCCCGGCATACAGCAAGAAAAACACCTACGGATACAGTTCTGACTATTACTACAGCTGGGCTAAACTGCTGGCAGCCAATTATTCCGGCACAAAAATGACCAACAGCGAACTCAATAATCTCAAAGGCCCCGGCACCGGACCGTTCAAAGTGTTTTCCTGTCCGTCCGCAGCCGCCATACCCGACGGTTCAAGCAAAGCGCAAGTCTACGGAATGAACCGCAGACTGTCCGGAGAGGACAACATCTGGGCACATCAGAAACTCTCCAGCCTGAAAAAAGACATCCATACTTATTATCCGAAGCCGCAGCTTACCGACACGATTCTGTACGGAGACAGTTTACGGCTTCAATCCGGGAACGCGAAGCTGAACTATCAGATTGAAGCAGCTCCTGCACGCAATGACTCTGCCTGGGTTACCCGGCATGGAAATGTCTGCAACATCACATTTCCCGACGGTCATTCCGAGGGAATGACCGCCAGAGAAATTGACCGGCGCTGTTACACCAAATGGGTTCACAACCGCTTCGGGATAGCCTGGTTTTCCTACTAAGTCTTCAATGAAAGCACTACTGACATGAGTATCATACAGAAATCATTTCTTCTGGCGTTCAGCGTCATTCTGACAGCCTCCGCTGCCGATAAAACCTTTACGGAGCCCCGCTGGAAAGTCGCGGATTTTCCGAGTCCGGTGATTGTTCCGGGGTCCGCGCTGGATTTTTCCGGCAGCAGACCCCGCTATCCGGTCGATGAATGCGGACGGCTGCTCCCGGACGGAAAAGGCGGGGCGTTTTTCGAAAACCGGCCGGAAAAACCGGTGCGTCTGCTGGGCGCGAACTGCGGTCCGAATCTTCAGAAGCTGCGCAAACTTCCCGCAGAACAATGGAAAAAGGAACTGGATGATTACGCCGAGCAGTTCCGGGTTCAGGGATATGATTATATCCGTACCAACTGCTGGCTGGATTCGCAGCCGTTCCACGGCACAGCGGAGCCCCAGATGCCCAATCCGGAAATGCTGGATATGGCGGATTACTGGATTCATGCACTGCGCCGGCGTGATATTCATATCTACGGAACGCTGGTCAGCTACCAGTTCGGATTTCCGCTCTGGAAACAGGGAATGGGACAGCGCACCGACTTCAAATGCCGCACTTTCTACGGAGAACCGGAAGCTCTCGCACAATGGGACAAAACCGTGCGGAATCTGCTGAACCATGTCAATCCCTATACGGGACTGGCATGGAAAGACGACCCCGTATTTCTTGCCTTCGAATTCTATAACGAACAGGAAATCTGCCTGAACGAAGTATTCATCGCCAACCGGATCTCCGCAAAAGGCAAGACCTACATTCTCAACGGGTTCAAACGTTTTCTGAAAGAAAAATACCATACGTCCGAAGCTCTTTCCGGCGTCTGGGGACGTGAAATCAGAGATTTCAGCCACGGTCTGGGCGTCGGCAATCCGCCGCGGGGTGCCGCAGCTTCCGACTGGGAGGAATACACCATGAAATGCGGCGAGAAAACCTTCCGGCATTTTGAAAAAACGGTCCGTTCCACGGGCTGCCGGACCCCGGTAACCAATTTCAATTTCCGGCCGTCCATGAATTTCACGCGGCTGCGGGAAAAGACTGTGGAAATCTCCGCCATGAACACCTATTTTCATCATCCGACCCGCTGGATGCGGCCGGGCAGCAAAGTTGCGCAGAACAGTTCCATCGAAACGCTGGCGGGTTACTGGCGTTCACTGGCCACCACCCGGATTGCCGGACGCCCCCTGTTCGTCGGCGAATACAATCACTGTTACTGGAATCCGTATGTTTACGAAGCCGGCCTGCTGTTCCCCGCCTATTCCGCTCTTCAGGGATTCACGGGGCTTACCGCCCATGCCGATCAGGTCAGAAAAAATTTCAAGGGCGCACCGGATTGTTTTTCCATCGTCTCGCTGCCAACCATGCGCGCCAATGAGATCCTGTCCATGATGCTCTTCGGACGCGGCGACGTTTCCCAATCCCGGCACCGGGTGGATCTGCTGCTCAAACCGGAGAAAGATCTCACCGGCGGACAGCGCTGCGTCAACATGCAGCAGTCTCTGCTGGCATTGGTCTGCGGTCTTGCGGCTGCCGTTCCGGAACCGGCTTTTCCGTCCGAGAAAGCCGATCTGGTCATCCCCGCAGCCGAAGGCACAGCCATACAAAGTTTCGACTGGTCAGCAGCTGTGGATTCCGACCGCAGCATCAGTCTGATCTGCAAAGAACTGACAAAGCTGAAAAACAGCGGCATCCTGTCCGATGAGAATCCGACAAATCCCGCCGGAATGATTTACCAGAGCGACACGGGCGAAATCACGCTCAACGGACAGAAAAAAAGTTTAAGCGTCATCACTTCGCGGACCGAAGGCATCGCCCGGCCGGCAGACGACTCCGAACAGAAGCTCAACGTGCTGACCGTCTGCCGGAACACTGCCCCCGGAACGGTCGCGCTGACTTCGCTGGACGGCAAGCCGCTGCGGGAATGCTCCCGGATGCTGTTCATCTTCAATACAATGTCTGCCAGCACTGGACTGCGGTTGTCCGCCGACGGTTCAAAACTGCTGGACGCCGGTTCACTGCCCGTTCGTCTGGAAACCGGAATCATCCGCTGCCGGCTGTCCATTCCCCGTTCGGCATCCGTCCGGCTTTATCCGCTGAGTATCAACGGGATTCGCCGGAGTCCGCTGACATTTTCCCGAAATGCAGACACCCTCGAATTTGAAATTGATACGGCAAAACTGCCGCAGGGACCCACTCCGTATTTTGAACTGATCACAGAATAAGAGAATTTTTCCGCCGGCACTCCAGACTGCTTCAATGCTGAAACGGTCAGGACGAGTGTTGCCGGAATCAGAAAACATGAAGAAAGAATTTTTATGAAAATCACCTGTCACAGCAAAAATTTGTCCCGTCCCGGAAGATATTGTCCGCCAGCACTCGGCAACGGCGAACTGTCCATGCTGGTCGACTATCAGGGAGGAACGACCCCGAAAAAGTATTGCGAAGATCACATTTCCAGCGGCATCTGGCGTGCCGGGTACCGTTATGATTCCGCCGAAAACGGCTGGGGACTGGTCCCGTTCGGATTCTTTGAACAGTTATTTGACCAATCTGTCGAGGCAGCGGAATGGAGTCAGACCCTGGACATCGGCGGCAGTGCCACGGAAACGGAATGCCGTTACACCGATGGAACTGTGGTCCGTTCGTATGTCAGCTGTCATCTTCAGCACAATCTGGTCATCATCCGCAAGGAGACGAACGGTCGGCAGCCGCTGCGTATGCGGTATTCCTTCGGACCGAAGCTGACGCGGGTACAGCCTGTATCGGACACCAAACTGGGTTACGAAGTCATGACCTGGGAAGGCATACGCGGCTCCATTGCGTTCTTCTCTCCGGATCCGGAAGTTGCCGCCGTTCAAGGACCGGAAGGCATCACTCTTTCCGCCGCGAAAACCTCGGCGGTGTTTTATCTGGCATTCGATGAAGAGGCGGAGTTTTACGCCCGTACCCATTCCTTTGAAGAAGTGGAAAACTCGAACCGCGCCGCCTGGACAGCGTTCTGGCAGGAATCCACGCTGCCGGCGGACAAACTGCCGGAACGGGTTCTGCAAGCCGCCAGAGTCGCGGAATATCATCTGCGGATTTCCACCACCAAGTGGTCCATTCCCGTTGGAATTTTTGCGGATCACTGGGAAGGCCGCTATTTCGCCTTCGATGAGTTTTTCGCCATGGAAGGACTGCTTGCCGCCGGACATCTGGACCTGGCGCGCCGCGTCCCGCGCTATCGCTTTTCCCAGCTTGACAAATACAAATACCGAGCCTTTTCCTATTTCAATAAAGACTGCGGAGCGGCACGCTGCCACTGGCAGACCATTGAAAAATCCGGAATTGAATGCGCCGCCAACGGGTTTTGGGCGGATCACATTTTCCATATGGCGACCCTTACGGTCGGCGCATGGAACTGCGCGCTGAACGGTCAGGATCTTGATTTCCTCCGGGAAACGGCTTATCCGCTGATTCGCAGCTGTGCTGAATTCTACCGCATATTCTCCGTTGAAGACAAGGAAAGCGGACGCTATGTCGTCGGGAAATGCACTGACCTGGAACGGCTGGGCGCAGCCCGTGAAAACGCGTTCATGACCAGTTGCGGCGTCATTGCCACCTTCCGGATCGCCGCCGAAGCCGCCCGGCTGCTGGATGCCGATCCGGAATTGCAGAAAAAATGGAGTTTCCTCGCCGGAAAACTGACGGAATCCCTGCCGCAGAATGACCGTGCCTATCTGCCGTATCCCGGCTGTGAAGAAAAAAGCATCGGGCTGCTCAGCGGCACTTTCCCCTTTGCCAATCTGCCCGCCGACGACCCGAAGCAGCTGCGGAGTCTCAATGATTTCTGCGCCACGGAAAGCACTGCCGGAAACATGTATCCTATCGGCAAATCCATCTGCACCTGGTACGCCGGATGGAAAGCCATTACCCTGCGGCGTCTCGGTCAAATTGAAAAAGCACAGCTTACTGTTCAGCAGATGTCGGAGGATACCGGGTATTTTGCCGAAACCTTCGAAATATTCGAACTGGGTAACAACCCGTGGTTCTGCACAGCAGAAGGTGTTCTGCTTCAGGCTGTTTGCGAAGCGTACCGCTGATTTTGACAGAAAGGATGCAACAAGATGAAATTCGGAGTTGCCGATTACGGATTGAATGTATGGGACGGCGGATGCTATGACATCCAGATGCGTCTGGAAGAACTCAAAAGCATCGGGTTCAACGGAACGGAAAGACTCGAATGCGGCGATGCCGCCGATGCCCTGTACCGTGCCGCTCTTTACAAACGGCTCGGCATGGATTTTGCGACCTGCCTCAGCCATGCAGGTATTGAGCAGTCAAACGCATTCACCGCCGCACTGGGCAAGGAATATGTCTGGCTCTCTCCGGGCGAAGACCTGCGGACCAAAGTGGATATGGATGTTTTTATCCGCCGCGCCAACCGGTTCGTTCAGGCAGCTGAATCTGCCGGAGTGAAAGCTGCACTGCACAATCATCTGGGGCTGCGCATTCAGGATCAGGAGGAACTCGACCGGTTCATGGACGAAGTTCCCGGCGCCTGGCTGCTTCTGGACATAGGTCATCTGCACGGTGCCGGCGGCGACATCTCCGGAACGATTGAAAAATATATCGACCGCATTGCCGCCGTTCACTTCAAGGACGTGTTCATCAAAGATGCGGCAATCGGTCTGGCTCAATGGCCGGAGCGTCTGCGCTTCTGTGAACTGGGCGCAGGCAACTGTCAGGTCCCCTGGCTCGAAGCCGCACGGCTGTTGAAAAAACTCGGCTACAACCGCTGGGTGTTCATCGAACATGACACTCATCTGCGCGAGCCTCTCACGGATCTGAAAACCAGTCTTGATGCACTCAAACAAATTTTCTGCTGACAGAATACAACTGACAAAGGAATCATGAAATGAAAGAAAACACTGTAAAACCGATCCAGGTCGGAATCTGGGGACTCGGCCGCGCCGGCTGGGGTATGCATTGTCAGGAACTCGGACAATTCCCCGATAAATTCCAAATCGTTGCCGGCTGTGATATCGAAGCCGACCGGCTGAAACTTTTCAAGGAACGGTATCCCGATGCCGACATCTGGCAGGACGGAGCGGAATTTCTTGCCGATCCGCGCATTGAGCTGGTTGCCGTTGCGGTCCGGTCTCCTCAGCATGTGGACTACGCGCTCCGCGCGCTTGCCGCCGGGAAAATGGTTTTTCTGGAAAAGCCCATTGCGCTCACGGTTGAAGGCGTGAAAAAACTGGAAGATGCCGTGAAAAAGTATCCGGGAAAACTCTTTTTCCGGCACAACCGCCGTTTCGAAGCCTGCTTCAATCATGTGCTGGAAATCATGCACAGCGGCATCCTCGGCGAAGTGTACGAACTGAAACTCTGCCGTCACTGCTACGAATTCCGTGATGACTGGCAGACTCTGCTGGATTGCGGCGGCGGACAGCTCAACAACTGGGGACCGCATCTGCTGGATCAGGGACTTCGTTTTCTCGAATCTCCGCTGAAATCTGTATGGAGTCAGCTTCGCAAAATTGCTGCCCTCGGCGATGCCGAAGATCATCTCAAGATCATTCTTCAGGGAGAAAACAACCGTATCGTTGATATCGAAATCTCCGGTGGAATCGCATTGCCGTCTCCTGTTTATGCCGTCTACGGAACCCGCGGCTCGCTGGTCAGCGAAGATGAACAGGATATCAAGCTCAAATATCTGGATCCCCGGATGAAAATTCCGACCACTCCCGCTCATGCGGAAACGCCGCCCATGAACGGAAATTTCGGGGGCAGCGTTGAACCTGTATGGATTCGGAAAACCATCATGACGGAGCCGGCAAACGGATTCAATGTGAACGTGATCTACCAGCTGCTTTATCAGAGCATCCGGGAAGGGAAACCCTATCCGATTCTGCCGGAAGAGGCTTTTGAAGTCGTTCGGGTGGCGGCTATGGTCAAACAGCAGAATCCGGAATTCCGGATTCATCCGGATGAATTCGGCAAGTAAGTCAACCCGTCTTGACTGCACGGACGGATTGCCCTTGCAGTCAGGGTTTCATTTCAACCTCACAGTTTTTCAGAAGGAGTGAACATGAGCTGGATCGACTGGCTGATTGTCATTGTGCCGTTGATTTTCATTGTAGGCATTGCCATTTATTCCCGCCGTTATGCGCGAAGCGTTACCGATTACATGGCGGCAGGACGCGTTGCCGGAAGATACGCTATGGTGGGTGGTGATCTGATGGCGGGATTGTCTGTCATTTCTCTGGTTGCCGGAACCGAATCTGGTTATCAGACCGGGTATGCCGTAGGTTTCTGGCAGAACATCCTCATGCCGATCAGCATGGTGATGGCTCTCACCGGCTACTGCATCTACCGCTGGCGGGAAACCCGCTGTCTGTCGCGCGGACAGTTTCTCGAACTGCGTTACGGAAGCAAGCTGTTTCGTCTGGTTACCGCTTTTATTTCCACATCTGCGGAAATGATCACCAACGCCATCAGCCCTGCTATCGCCGCCAATTTTTTCATTTATTACCTGAAACTGCCTCATGAAGTCATGATTTGCGGCATCGGAATGCCCTGTTATGTCATCATTGTGGCTCTCTGCCTTATACTTGCAACTGTTCTGATCTGGCCGTCCGGACGCATTTCGCTGCTGATTACCGATTCCATTCAGGGCATCCTCAGTTTCCCGATTTTCGTGATTGTCATCGGCTTCATTCTGCTGAAATTTTCATGGAATATTGATATTGTCACCATACTCGGCGACCGCGTTCCGGAACAGAGTTTTCTGGACCCGTACGATATTTCCCAGCTCCGCGATTTCAATCTCTTTGCTCTGGTCGTTACCATTACGTCCAGCATACTCAACCGGGCGGCGTGGTTCGGCAATGACACTACCAACGCCGGACGTTCTCCGCATGAACAGAAAATGGCCGGAGTGCTCGGACAATGGCGGACCGCAGTCAGCACCATGTTCGTCCTGATTCTGGCAGTCATGACCATTGCCTTTATGAACGGCGAACGCTTTGCCTCCAGAAATTCCGATAACCCGTTCAAAGTCACCAATAACGAAATCCGCCGCGAACTTTCCGCCAAAGTCATCCGGAAAGTGGTGAAGGAACCCGGTCGGCAGCAGGAAGTCATCACCCGGATTCATGCCATACCGGATCAGATTCACCGGCCCGGAGTTGACCAGCCGTTCTCCCAGCAGAAAAATCTGGATACCGTTTATCTGCAGACCGTTCAGAACTCGCTTGGTGATACTCCGGAAGCGCATCATATGACCCAGGAATACCGGACCACTTATCAGCAGATGATGCTCCCTTCGGTTCTGCGGGAAATTTTTCCTGTCGGACTGCTGGGCATTTTCTGTCTGCTGCTGGTCATGCTGCTGATTTCCACGGATGACTCGCGCATTTTCAATTCTGCCAGTGCTCTGGTGCAGGACATGGTGCTGCCCTGCTACACCTTTTTCTGCAAAAAACGTCTGGATCCCAAAACGCATCTGCTCCTGCTGCGGCTGACCACACTTGGAGTTGCCCTGCTGTTCTTTATTGTGGCGATTTTCTTCCGCAACATGGATTACATCAGCATGTTTGTCACCATCATGAGCGCGTTCTGGATTGCCGGATCCGGACCGGTTCTGGTTTTCGGGCTGTATTCCCGATTCGGCAACCTGACGGGGGCATGGTGTTCCATCATTTTCGGTTCCGGAACTTCTCTGCTGGGACTGATCGGACAGCGCAGCTGGACAAAAACCATTTATCCGTTCCTTGAACAGCACGGATGGGATAAAAGTCTCGGAAATTTTCTGAGTGCGGTCAGTTCTCCATTCGACCCCTGGATTCACTGGGAGATAAATCCGTATAAATTTCCGCTCAATTCCTACGAGATCTTCTTTCTCTCCATGATTCTGGCTCTGGTTACTTACATCGCCGGCTCTTATCTGACCTACAGGCCGTTTGATCTGGACAAGCTGCTGCACCGCGGAAAGTATGCCGATGCCGAATCTTCCCAACTGGTCAGAACGACCTGGAATCTCCGTACTCTGGCGTCTCATCTGCTGAGCATCACTCCGGAATATACCCGCGGCGACAAAATCATTGCCTGGGGTGTTTTCCTGTATTCCTTTGTCTATAAACTGATTATCGCATTCGCCGCGGTGTTTGTCTGCAATCTTTTCTTCCGCTGGCCAAAAGAGTGGTGGGGATGGTACTTTTACCTTACCAGCCTGATTATCCCCGGATTGATTGCGGTTGTCAGCACCGTGTGGTTCATGTGGGGAGGAATCCGGGATCTGAAACAGCTGTTCCGGGACCTGGACAATCGCAAGATCGACAACAATGACAATGGACAGGTTCTGGAAAAAGATGAAATCGTCCGGTAAAAGAAAACTCTGCAACTCATCAGGAGCAAATACACCATGAAGATCACTGCTGTAAAAACTTTTCTCTGCAACTGTTATCGCACCAACTGGGTGTTCGTCAAAATCGAAACCGATTCCGGGATTCACGGCTGGGGCGAAGCTACCCTTGAATACAAGGAAAACACCGTCGCTGCCGCCATTCATGAACTGGAATATTATCTGATCGGCAGCGATCCCGCCAATATCGAAAAATTCCGTCACGACTGTTACCGCGACGCTTACTGGCGCGGCGGTCCCGTTCTCATGTCTGCACTTTCCGGCGTCGAAATGGCTCTCTGGGATATCAAAGGAAAAGTCCTCAATGTCCCTGTTTATCAGCTTCTTGGCGGCAAAGTGCGCGACAGTATTCCCATTTATGTCAACGGCTGGTTCTCCCCCGCCAGAACACCCGATGAATTCGCCGAAAAGGCACAGGCGGTCCGCGATGCCGGATTTTTCGGCTGCAAGTGGGATCCTTTCGGCAAGGCATGGCTGCGCCTCGGCAAACATGATCTGGAAAATGCTCTCGATTGTATCCGCAGAGTTTCCGAAACCGTCGGACGCGATGTAAATCTGCTCATCGAGGGACACGGACGTTTCGACATTCCCACCGCCGTAAAAATCGGACAGCGTCTCGAAGAATTCGACATCTTCTGGTTCGAGGAACCGCTTCCGCCCGATGACCTCAACGGTCTGCGTGAAATCAAGGATCGGGTTCGCATTCCGCTCGCCGCCGGAGAGCGTCTCTACAACCGCTACGAGTACCGGCAGTTCTTCGATCTGAACTGCACCGATTACATTCAGCCGGACATCTCGCACGCCGGCGGTCTTCTGGAAATGCGGTTCCTCGGTGCCGAATCCGAAGCCAGACACATCGGATTCTGTCCGCACAACCCGTCCGGTCCGGTCGCCAATGCGGCATCTCTTCAGCTCGCCGCCTGCGTTCCCAATTTCGTCGTGCTGGAAATGATGATGACCGACGTGCCGTACCGCCGCGAACTTTGCGACGAAGATCTGCTTGTCCTTGCCAATGGTGAAATGCGGATTCCGGATCGTCCCGGACTCGGCATCGAACTCAATGAACAGGAACTGCTCAGACATCCGTTTCAGTCCGTTCAACTCCGGCATTACCGCGGCGACCTCACCAGCATCCGTCCCGCCGACGCCGTTCCTTATTACGAAATGGAGAAAAAATGAAACGTTTTCAGAACAAAGTTGTACTCGTTACCGGCGGCAGCCGCAATACCGGACTTTCCATTGTGCAGAAATTTGCGGAGGAAGGTGCGGCAAAAGTCTACATGTGCGGCTCCACTCCGGAATCCACAGACAAAGGCGCGGCGATCCTCGAATCATGGGGCTGCCGGAATATCCGCAGCATTCCCTGCGATGTGTCCGATCCGGTTCAGGTGCAGCATCTTTTTGATGTGATCGAACAGGAGTCCGGACGCCTGGACATTCTGGTCAACAATGCGGCGCATCAGGGAATCGGCAAACCGTTTACGGAGATGCCGTCCGCGTATCTGATGGAAGTTCTCGGCGTGAATGTCCGGGGCGGTTTTCAGGTTACCCAGCAGGCAGTGAACCGCTTTTTTCTCAAACAGCCGGAACGGGGAGTGGTGGTGTTCCTCTCTTCCAATACAGCCATGCGCGCCATCCGCAACCGGACCGCCTACTGCACCAGCAAAGGCGCGATCAATTCACTGGTCCGTTCGCTGGCGCTTGACCTCGGACCGCGGGGCATCCGGGTCAATGCCTGCGCGCCGGGCTACATCTATACCGAGCGCTGGGATGTCCTGCCAGACGCCGTCAAACAGCGCCGTCGCCTGAATTGTCCGCTGCGGCACGAGGCTTCCGGACGCGACATCGCCAACGTAGTGGCTTTTCTTGCCAGTTCCGACAGTGCCAACATGACCGGGGAAATAATCACCTGCGACGCGGGCTGTTCCTGCCAGCACATGCCCGAAGACGTGGATTTCTGAAGAGCTTCGCTTTCGGATGCATAAGCCGTGTTCAATCTTTTATGCGGAATCCGTTTTTCAGCTGACCGCAAATGCAGCATCGTGAGGCGGCAGGCTCAGTTCCGATTGTATCGCGCCGCGTCCGATCAGGACTTCGTTCATTTGCGCCGGCAGTCCCCATTCTGCGAATCGGAATGTCAATGTCTCGTCCGTGTCGTTCAGAAACAGAGCAGCCGGTTTTTCATCGCAGGTTCCCGTGAAGACTGTCGGCCAGCGGTCGCTTTTCCAATCTGCGGGAACAGCATTTCGCAGACGGTATTTCGCGGCGCGCACCAGCAGTTCATAACGTTCCGGTGTGATTTTGCCGAGGTGATCGCTGGTCAGGGAAACACCTGTCAATATGCCGCCAGCTGCCGAAAGACGCGCTTCGCCTTCAGTGTACCAGGCATTATCCGAACGCGTCATCAGCACATCCGGATCACTGCGGAACCAGATATCATTCAGGAACCAGTTGGAGACCACGCCATGAAGCGTGTTGCGGATTCCGTTTCCCGGCGCATCACAGTTTTGCGGCAGATGATCGCCCGGCATATAACCATACCAGTAACGGGAAGTATCGCAGCTCACCCGGCACATGTCCACATACCCCAGACACGGCATGAACGGCGGACAGCATCCGAGCAGGATGGAGTCCGGAACCGCTTCGCGAATGGTTTTCATTCCCTGCCGGAACGCGCTGACCGCCGTCGCTTCGGGGTCGGCAAAAACACCATGAGGCAGACCGAACCCCAGACCGTCCATCTTGAAATAACGGAAACCCTTCCGCCGGAGAGCTTTCATGAATCCTGCGATGTATTCTCGGCATTCGGGAATCGTGGCATCCAGACAAGCCCAGTGATTATCCGGCGCGGGCGACCATCCAGCGAAGACAAGCGGCTCGCCTGCGCTGTTTCTGACAAACAGACCGCGATGTTCGCGGAACGCTTTGCTGGCTGTGGAAGCCAGAAAAGGCATCAGCCAGATTCCGGGTACCGCTCCGGCGTTCTCTATGCGCCGGACGATTTTTTCCAGCGGTTCCGGCCAGGAAGCATCACGTTCCAGCCAATCTCCCTGAAACGGCTGATAGCCGTCGTCGATCTGAATCACATCGCAGGAATAGCGGTCATTTTTCCGCGCGGCAATGGCATCAATGTTTTCAAGAAGGTTCGCTTCGCTGACCTGATCATAATAGTAATACCATGTGCAGTAACCGGTCAGATTTCTGTCTGCGGCAAACGGTTTCACTCCCATTTCGCGGGCGGCTGTTTCCGCATATTCCTTCAGCAGTTTCCGCCAGTCATTGCCGCGCAGCATAATGATTTTTTCCGGTTCTTCTTCCGGCTTGATTTCCGGCTGAGTCATCAGCACTCCGGTAAAACGGCAGTCCCGGTGCGCAGTGAAATAGGTAAGACTCCGGAAACAGGTTGCCGCCCCCAGCAGCAGATAATCATCAGTTTCCTGATCGCCGACCACGATCACATCCTGGCTGGGATAATCTCCGATGAATCCGGCGGCACTCGATGCGCTTGACGAATACCGCTGAAGCATCATATTGTTGCTGTGGTAAAAGACAAAAGCCGCTTCCGGCGGCAGAAAATCCAGCGGCAGCCACTTTTCATAACAGGCCGTCCTGTTCACCCATTTCAGTTCACTCATTTGACAAGTCCTTTTTACTGTTTTCTCATAACGGGAAATCAGAAAACCGGACAGATCCCGGTTCAAGGATCTGTCCGGCTGAAAATCAGTTATTCTTCGATGACAATACGGTCCATTGCGCCGAGCAACCCAGACAGTTTTCCGCCGGAAACGCGGAAATTATCCGCTTTGCCGATACGGATTCCGGCTCTGCCGGAAGACCCGGCAGGAACAGAAAACCCGGCAGGTTTTTTTCCTGCATTGACTACAACCGTAATCCGTTTGCCGTTCCATTCCCACGAGCCGCTGTACAGGCTGTCCTGTCCTTCCAGATGCCGCGTAAATCTGCCGCAGGCGACAGCCGGGGTTACAGTCTCAAGTTCAGCCGGCAAAGCCTTCATGCCGGCATAAAGCTCCGGAAAATCTGTGATCCTGAAGTTGCGGTCGGAATAAGTGTAAAGGATCAGCCCTTTGGCTCCGGCAAGAAGCGCAAGATAACTCATCACCCGGAGTTCCGAACTGTACGGGACCCGCGCCCAGTTTCCGTAATTTCCGAAACTCTGGAGGACTGCCCAGATAGTGGTGTCATAGCGCATTGCTTCTTTGCGGGCATCGCAGAACCGCGGATAAATGCTGGATGCGGGGTCAGACGGAATCGGGTAAGGATCCGGAGCCAGAATATCTGTGCCGCAGGCATAGTTCTTATACTCGGAAGGAACGCAAATCACCGTATAGGCAATGTGGTCCGGATCAAGCTGTTTGTAAGTGTCGTAACGCCGGAACATTTCTGCGGAAGTGATTCCCTGTCCGGCAGGTTCATCGCCCGGATTCCATCCCATGACCGCCGGATGACCCCGGAACGCGCGGATCACTTCCTCCGGCCGCTGTTTCCCGGTAAATTCCGTGATGACCCGAACCTTCAGTTTCGCGCATTCATCCAGAAACGAACGGTAACTTTCCAGCGTGTCTGATGGAATGATGCCGGCGTGAATCGTGTTGTAGCCCGCCGCCGCCACATCGCGCAGCATGGCAAGCCGGTTCGCCGGAGTGTCAGACCATGAAACATGATATATGCCGACGGGAATGAACGGCTTGCCTTTTTCCAGAAGAACTCCGTCCGCGCGAACCGAATAGAGCGCTTCCGGGTGACGGAAGAATTCAACTTCGCGCGTTTCCCGGAGTTTACCGTTCCGCAATGCTTCAAATGTAATGACATGGCGTCCTTCCGCTGTTTTCTCAAGCGGATATTCCACAACCTGTTTTTTCCCAGTGACCGGATGCTCCTGCCAGGAGCCGTTATCCAGACGGCTCCGCAGAATTATTCCGGCAAGAGCGTCTCCCTGCGGCTGAAGTTCAGTCAAAACGCGAATGGAATGATCCTTTGGATACAGATGTTTGTTCATTGCTGCCGCATTCAAAAACGGCGGCAAGTCCTCGACCCAGGTATCGGTAAACAGTTCCCGGCCGCAGCGGGAGACTTTCAGCCGGTACTCGGTGACGCCGCGGACATCGCGCGGAAGCCGGGTTTCGGCAACAGCTTCCAGCTTTGCGGGATCAATCCGGAAAACAGGAGCCAGGCGGAAAATGCCTGTGGAATTTTTCCCGGTCAGTTCACAGGTCAGCCCGCGAAACGAACTCGACTCCATGCCGCGAAGCACAAGCCGGAATTCCGATTGAGCAAGCCCCTCGGGACGTTTCAGCTCGGCTCCTGTCCTTTATCTAATGACAATGTTTAGACGTTATCTATAAAATAATCATTTCAATCATATAAAATATTTTTTGATTATTTTAATCATTTAATGCTTGAAAAAAATAATATTGAAGATATATTGTATTTGGATGACAACAAATAATAGGCAGGAATACAGAATGGGTACATGCGAAAAAAAACGAGAACGAATTCTGATGATGCTGAAGCAATACCATCGCTTGAGTGTGTCTGATGTTGTAAATGCCTTGAACGCTTCAGAAGCAACGGTGCGTCGTTATTTTAAAGACATGGAGAAGAGCGGTCAACTGATTCGTGTGTGCGGAGGAGCCCGTCTTCCGACATCATCCGTGGAAATAGAGTATCATTTCAGTCGCAAATCGGCAACACACATGGCGGAAAAACAGTTGATAGGGCGTGCCGCCGCGCAACTGGTGGAAAGCCATGACCGATTATTCTTTGATTCAGGAACCACAGTTCGTGAATGCGGCAATGCTCTCGTCGAACGCTGTGCGGCGGAAACTCTTGAAGATATCGGCATTATCACCAATTCTCTGGTATATAACGATGAATTGCCGCAGTTCTGCAACATGGGGCTTGTCGGAGGAAATATCAGACCGCTACGCATGGATCTCAGCGGAATACTGGCGTTGAATAATATCCGGCGGTATAATTTTTCCAAAGCTTTTCTGGGAGTGGACGGTATTGCTTCAGACGGGACATTGTCCACCACGGATGAGGATACTTCTCTTCTGGCTGAGGCGGCATTGGAACAAAGTGAAAACGTTGTTATTCTGGCTGACTCCTCAAAACTGGGAGTCGTTTCATTTGTGCCGTATGGTACAATGAAGGGGAAAAAATTTACCTTGGTAACCGACAGCAATGCTGACCCTGAAATAATTCATTTCTTACAGAAACAAGGCATACAGGTTATTGTGAAATGTTTGCGAATCGCCCGATGAATATCACGCATACAGTGCTTCAGCGGTGAAAATGAAAAATACTTGAAATGGATGGCGGAGACGACAGTCATGGCTGACAGAGGCGTCTCTCCCCATTTCTCATTTCAGCAAGAGTAAGAAAGAAATTACTATGGAAATACGGTCCTGCCGCTTTGAAAGCGGCTGCAATTTTATCCGCTGGCAAACCGATGCACGCCGCGAGCTTTCCTGTCTGCTGGGAATTGCAGACATGCTCGCCCGGGAACGATGTGAACTTGCTCCCGAAACGATCTGGAGCCATAAGACGGAACTTGGAACAATCGAAAAGATTGAAATTCAGTCTGAACCGGGAGTGAAATGTAAACTGTATCTGTGTCTGCCTCATAAGATAAAGCCGCCTTATCGGGGATTCATCTGCCTTCAATGCAGAAAGGAGAAATATTTCAATGGGTATTTTTGCCAATGATGATGACCGTCAGGTTTTTCAGCAGGAAATCCTCGAACGACTTCCTGCACGGATTTTAGATGCGCATGTGCATGTGCGCATTCCCGGAGATTTTCCGGAGAATTTCCGTTTCCCGGAAGGCTCCTGTTTCGGCAGATTCAGGGAGCTGTTCACGATTGATCTCTGGCGGCGGATCATGGATGAGCTGCTGCCGGGCAAAGAATGTTTTTTAAACTGCTTCGGTATTCCCGATACGGCGGTGCTCCGCGATGCTGTTCCTGCCGTCGACAACCGCACAAGTTTCGGCATGGCGCTCGTTTCTCCCGGTGATCCGGTGGAAATCCTTCAGCAAAGAATTGAAAAGGGGCATCTCGCAGGTGTAAAGCCCTATCTGGACTTTGCCGCCGCGTTTTACAGTAAACCTTGTTCGGAAGTGGAAATCCGTGATATGCTGACCGAACCGCAACTGGAATATCTCAATGCTGCCGGACTTGCGGTGACGTTTCATATTCCGCGTGCAGGGCGTTTCGCTGATCCGCTCAATCAGAAGCAGATGGTTGAGCTCTGTAAAAAATATCCCCGCATTACGTTTCTTTTCGCTCATATCGGCAGAGCATATTTTCTGAAGAACATTGAAGCCGCCAATCTTGAGGAACTTGCAGAATACCCCAACGCATGGTTTGACACTGCGATGCTCAACAATCCCGCAATTTTTGAGAATGTGCTTCGCCGTTTCCCGATGGCGCGGATTGTGTTCGGCAGCGATGTGCCTATTGCACTTCTGCGCGGCAAATCAGTCGAGATCAACAACCAGTATGCTTATCTTATGGGCGAACCGTACCGTATTGGCAATTCACTCTATGATCCCGTAAGTAAAATACGATTTTCAACTTTCTTTTATGAACAGCTTCGCGGGCTTCTTGCCGTTCTGACGAAAGAGGAGGCTGAAAAGGTTTTTTACTCTAACGGCATGAAACTCTTTCAATCAATAAGCACAAGGTATCAGGCATGAAAATTGGATTTTTACCGTTTTATATCAAGCTTTATGACGAAGTCGCTCCGGCATTGTCCGCTCCCATGCGGAAACGAGCCGCCGCCGTTGCGGATGAATTCCGGAAGCGCGGATTTTCGGTTATCGAAGCGCCGGTTTCCCGGGTTGCGGCTGAATTTTTCAACAGTGTCTCTCTGCTGGAACAACAAGGGGCCGAGGCGATTCTCACGCTGCATCTTGCCTATTCCCCGTCACTTGAGGCAATTGATGCTCTGACCGGAACCAGCCTTCCGCTGGTCATTCTTGATACGACACCCGATTATGAATTCGGATTCGATTTCGGAGATAAACTCATGAGCAATCATGGGATTCACGGCGTTCAGGATCTCTGTAATCTCCTGCTGCGCCGTAAAAAAACATTTCTGATTGCTGCGGGACACGGGGAACATTCTTCTGTTTATGACGATGCTGCGCGTCTTCTGCATACAGCAGCGATGGCAAATAAAATGACTAATGCCCGCGTTGGTGTTCTCGGAGGAGAATTTGCCGGAATGGGGGATTTCCGAGTTCCGGACGGCACGTTCGGTATGCAGAAGATTGAATATGCCGATCAACCGTGTGCTGTTCCCGCTGAGCTGAAAGCGGAAATCGCACTTGACCGTGAACGTTATATATTCGGTCATTTTTCCGATGCCGCTTATGCCGGAACGCTTCGTGCCTCGCTTAAACTCCGGCGCTGGATTGAGAAAGAAAAACTTGATGCTTTCACCATTTCCTTTCCCGGCATAACCCGTGCGAACGGCTTTGAAACGGTTCCTTTTCTGGAGTGTTCCAAGGCGTTGGCCCGCGGTATCGGTTACGCCGGAGAAGGCGATGTCCTGACGGCGGTTTTTATATCGGCGTTAATGGCATCCTATCCCCAGACCACGTTTCTGGAAATGTTTTGTCCGGACTGGAAAAACAACCGCATTTTCACAAGCCACATGGGAGAAGTCAATCTTGCGCTGACGGAATCCAGGCCATTGCTCAGCGAACGGGAGTATATTTTCAGCGACACCGGCAATCCCGTTGTTGCAACCGGCTGTCTCAAGAAGGGAAATGCCATTCTCGCCAATCTTGCACCGGGACCGGATGATACCTTTACCTTGATCGCCGGTTCGGTTGAATTTCAGTCCCCGGAGCGTCCATCCACGGACTGTATCACCGGTTGGTTCCGTCCGGCAGATATGGACATTGCCGACTTTTTGCGGCGTTACAGCGAACTTGGCGGGACACATCACCTTGCAGCAGTATATGGCGGAGAGCTGAGCGCGTTTCGGAATTTCGCCAGACTCATGCGTTGGAATTATGAGGAAATTTGTTGATAAAGGAGATTTTTCTGATGATAGAAAACCTGAAACTTTCACTGACGGATCTGCTCGGGAAAGAGTATATGGATGCCGTTGTTTCCGCACAAAGTGTCCTTACCGGACGCGATATTGCGGATTTACGCAAAATCGCCGAAACAGAAGTCAATTTCTACCCGCCTGATTTTGCTGCCGGAGTGGAACGACTCGCCATGCTCACCGGACAGCATATTGCCGCTTCCTTCGCCGACTCCTGCGCAGGAGCGCCTACCAGGGCTTTTGCCGCTGCCATGCACACGTCGATGGCGCCATTGGCGGGATTGGGATGTACCCGGATTGGCGAAGACGGCCGTGCCTATTTTACCGCCAAAAGTGAACATTACCATATTTCTCTCGGACACAAATTTCCCGGCTATCGGCTTCTTGCACTCGCTTCAGAACTCGGAATTGTCAATGCCACGCACAATAATACGCGCGGTTTCATAACTCGCAAACTGGAACGTGAGCTTGTCCGTATTGCTAACGGAATTGCCCGCGGCGATGAGAAGGCAGTCGATGCCGTGATCGCTTCCGACGATGACCGTTTACTTAACCGGGTTATCAATCTCGAAACCGGGAGT
>ENA-UOJE01001103-UOJE01001103.1-human-gut-metagenome-genome-assembly--contig:-C23-NODE-1103-length-25776-cov-8.559426_pt1 | contig 25776 bp, 21 predicted proteins | sample MGYA00242341_ERZ723888 | MGnify/ENA metagenome assembly ERZ723888 | reverse complement strand
CCCGTGGAACTTACGTCAGAAGATTCCGTGCCCGTGGAACTTACGTCAGAAGATTCCGGCACTACAGGGGTACCATTACAACCTGTAAACAATACCAACGTCAGGATTAATGCTGCAAACATACCTGTTACCCGCGATAATTTTTCTTTCATGATCTTTCCTCCTTAAAATTGACCTCATGTCCAGGTGTGAAAATTAACCTACAATCCCAACCCGATCGATACTTTGGATAAACTTTCTTTGCAGGATAATATATATCAGAAGCGGCACAGCTATAAATATCAGGCAGGCCGCTAATACGGCAGAAACCGCTTGGTAGGTCCACTGTCCATAACCCAAGATTGATAATGCGGAAAAAATATTATATAGCTGTACCGCCAAAGGACGGTTTTCTAACGTATATATCAGCGCTAAATAATAATCATTCCAATGCCATATAAAGGAAAATAAAAACACAGTAACTAGAACCACACCAGATGACGGAACAATGATTTTTATAAAGGTACGAATAGGACCCGCACCATCAATCCAAGCTGCCTCTTCCAATTCTTTAGGCAATCCTTTAAAAAATTGCATATATATGAAGATAAGTAAACCGCCTCGCAGACCTACGGCAAACAAAGAAGGCAAATAGAAAGTCAGCGGGGTGTCCAATATGTTAGGCCGCAACTCTGTACCAAGAGCCATACCAATCAGCCTTAGAATGCCCAGAAAATCCAATTGTCTAAAATTAAGAAGGGTTGGTATCGCAGTCAACTGCTCTGGTACCAGAATGGTGAGAATCATGGAGAACATTAGAAGCTTTTTCCCTCGGAACTCAAATCGAGCCATACCATAGGCAGCTATGGAACAGGTCACGATTTCAATAAGAGCGCTGACAATTTCCAAAACCAACGTGTTTTTTAATGATGGCCACAAATTCAAGGCTTCCGCTGCCCTTGCAAAGCTGTCCAAAGAGTAGTTCTTGGGAATCCAAGTTACCGTAGGGTCGCTGAAGTCCGAAATGGCCTTGACTGAGCCGCTGATCATATAAAGCAGCGGATACAGAAGGATGAAACTGAGTGCCAGAAGAAAAATCCACCTTACGATAACCGTAAAACCGTGAGCCGTCCGCTTACGAAGAAGCATTTTTTGTGCTGCCGATATGTTCATCCGATCTCCCCCCTAGTCCCAACGCTTCAGGCAGAAGCGGTTATACAACAGCATGACTCCTCCCATAAACAGTCCAGCCAAAACAAAATACAACCACATCATGGCGGAACTCCGATTATACACCTGCGAAGTATTCATTAGGGTATACGCTTGGCTCATCACTGCATTATCCACCGACGTGAAAAGCTCTATCATAGTATAAATGATTACCAGTACCACCACATGCCGCAACATAGGAAAAGTGATATACCAAAACTCCTCCCACTTACTGGCGCCTTCTACCTTGGACACCTCATATAACGGTGCCGGAATGGTCTGCAACCCGGAAATAAACAGGACTGTCTGCACCCCACAGGACCAGATCAATCCGAACACATTATTGAGCGTCGTTGAAAAGAATCCAACCAGCTCGGCCGACAAATTCTGTCGCCCTAAAATCTCCTCAAAATCGATCATGCTGCTATAGGATAAAGCAGCACTGCTGGTTGAATCAAAAAATAATGGTACCCGAACATATTCAGATTTCAGCAGACTCATCACTACTCCCGATGCAATGATGACTGGCAGAAAGAAGATAGCTCTGGCTACTACCCGACCTACAAATTTTTGATTAAGGACAACGGCGAGGATCAGGCTCAACGACAGTATGATGGGGAGGGAATATAAAATGCTGAGCAGACTATCGCGCAAATGGTTTAGATACTGGGCATCTTCCTCAAACAGGTTGCGATAATGCTCCAGCCCTGCAAAGGTTGCTTTTACACCCTCACCCGTAATGGAAATATTACAGAACGAGTAGTACAAGGAACTTATCAACGGTATAAAGAAGAAAACCAACAGCCCAAAGACCCAAGGCGCCACAAACATGTAACCGTACCTCTGTTTTAGAAATTCAATGCTATGGGATCGCTTTCGAGCCTTCACTGTTGATCACCACCCGTCGTAAACATAAATTGCATAGGCTCCAGTGGGCCATCAGGTGTTTCCACAACCATGTCTGTAGGATTTGTATAAACGATCACGCCATTGTCGAACCGAGTTTCTGAATAACCCGAAGTATCCATTCTCCATTCTGTCAAGGTCGCACCCTTAATAGCGTTGTAATAGTCCTGGCACCAAACAACAGTATCCACGATGAGATCCCGGTTTTCAGCATAAACGGAAGCATACAGCCCTTCCGCCCCGGACTCGACCAAATCCAAGTCGTATTCATACAAAAGGGAAAAACACGGCCCCACTCCATAAGCAATCGACTGAAGCAGGCTTTTTTGCGGATTAGATGCTGTATTGATGGATGGGCCGTACAAAGGACGCAGCCCGGAAAAAACCATCTCATAAAAGGGGATCGACTCGTCTAGGACGGTATAGGAACCGTTAGAAACTGGAGTAAAAGCTAAATAATCCGCTGAAACCGCAGCATAATCATTAGCCTGACTGGTTAATAACTCGCGGCCATTGGAAAGTTTGGAAAAAATACTCTGTGCATCCGCCGCCATGCTACCTTTGACATAGTAAGCAGGATCTGAATAATCAGAATACGCTGTACTACCCAATGTCGACAATCCTACACCTGAAATGCCCTGCTTCGTAAGAAAGTCTTCCAAACATTCAGAAGCCTGCGTTAATTTCTTGCGACTAAGAAGAAAATAAGGAGGGGCCTCTGTATCTTCTTTATGAAGGGCTTTTGTTAATTTGTAAAAGGTGGCTCGTTGTCCCATGGCAGACTTGGCGGTGTCGAAAAGAGTTCCAAACCCGTTTCCCCCTTGGTTAAAGTACAACAAATCAAAGTCAACAAAAAGTGGGATTCCCAACGTCTCGCACTGGGTCTTCAAATTTTCATATCCTTTTATTCCCCCTAACTCTCCACTGAAGGAAAATCCACCGGCAAGCTTTCCTATGTCCAGTCCACTGGATCCAAATCCCTTTAGAAGTACAATAGGGGACGAGCCGGTTTTATCATGCAGGTCGTTTAGTATTTCACCTGCCTGCGCAAAGCTGGTGGCCGCGGTAAGGGATTCATATGGAATTCCCAGAAAAAACTGCCGCGTTTCAGCTCCTCCAAGTATATTAAGTAAATAGAAGGCATCAGAGGTTTTTGCCTCAACGTCGTATAAGTTGTCTAGATACCCCCGGTAAAGCCTTGCCATACCGGCGTAATCAGCCTCCCCACCGCGAAGTGGATAATATGCCACAGTATACCGACAATTGACCGTTAGATCTTCCGAATAGCGCGTTACATCGCTACGGGTGGCATTGATCACCATTTCAACAACATCATATCCCCTTGTCCAGAAGGTGGCCCAAGCATGTGTATACTGCGTCTGCCTCCGCCCGGCCTCTGCCTCAATATAGGCGGCATGAGCCCCCTCCTCGATAATTGCACATAGACCATTTGCCCCATCCTTCACGCCAAAAACCGGAAGTCTTACCGTTGGCGTCTCTTTCCAGTACTCCGTACGAAGTTGCGCGGCATCCGCACCATAAACCGCTCCGGAAAAAGAGGAATATCCTTCTTTACGCTGCTCTGCATACATGAGAGCTCCACTCTCAACAGGCAGCATCAAATACGAGTCTTCATTACCATTTGGAGTTGAGCAGAAAAAGGGAGCAACGGAAATAGCTACCACTTTATAGGAATGCTCTTCAATCGTCTGTGGGTCCACCGTAACCCGTAAACAATCATCGGAGAGCGTATATGATACCGGAATGGCAATCTCTATCGCGTCGAAATAATAGGTAATCTTTAAACCGTTTTCAATAGATTCACAGGACACTCGTCCCTCACTTATTGCGCCGTCGTATGCATAAGAGATGTTGGTAGTTCCGTCTCCAGGATTATAGTATTGCAGATATAAAGGGGAATTGACCATCCTATTGGCCCCGTCATCCATGAGATATTCATAAGGCGTGGTTCCCCAAAATTTATCGGATAATTTATCATATAGCAGGACACATTTTGCCTCATTATTCCAAGACAGTTCAAGATCGCCGACCTGTACGAAAGTCCCAGTCTGCATTGTAGGAACCTCGGCAGCCGTATTAAAGGGCTGTTCCGCCGGCGCCTCACAACTTGCAAGTAAAAGTATCTGTACAGTCACGGCTACAAAAGCGATAAAAGAATGCCGTTTTTTCACTGTTGTTTCCCCCTAAAACGGACTAACGGTAGGCTAATTCCACATAAACGGATACTAGAAAATCCCAGAATTGCTGCAGCAAAATGCCAAGCATAAAAACAATAAATACAATTAAAATAATTCCAAGAAGCGTGATGAGCGACGTCAACAGAAATTTGCCGAAACCATATTCATGGATCGTCATGGCACCCACGCACAATAGAAACAGACTATAAATAAGTGCTACTGTGTGGAGCGTTGTCAAGAACGGCGCCATCGACAGGGGCAGTACCTGAGATAAGATTAAAAACAGCAGTCTTTCCACAAGCATCGGTAACAACGCATATGCCGTGGAGATAAAGATATCCTTGAGGCGCCCTTTCCCCTGCATGGGGGTTGTCACCAGCCAGTTAGCTACACACCAGAGAGTCACCAACCCTACTGTTTGCAGAAATACAAAAACCATATTAAAGGTGGTTTTATCAAAATTGCTAAACAGGAAACCTCCGTGTGTCTGGCAGAGCATAGCCAAAGCAAAATAGACTACCATTAGTATTGCTGCAATCAAAACAGAACCCTGGTTTTTATACCTAACTGCATTAAAGGAGTCGAAAGGATGAATCATAACCGACGATACTGTCCGGCATTTTTCATTTCGGATTAGATGAACGGCATGCCGATTGGTATAAACCATAAAAACCGCAATACCGCCAACTGCTGCCAGCAATAGGAGAAAAAGCCACCAGAAATTATTTTCTATGAACTGTTTGGCCAAAACCTCATATGCTTGGCCGTATGTGGTGTAGTCCGCTGCCAGCCGTGCATAATCCCGGGCCTGCACATAGTCACCGCTTTGATAATACGCCCTAGCTAGCCCCCGATACGCTAGCCTGCTGTTGGCATCCATAGATAATACTTGTTCCCAATAAGGAGCAGCCGCCTGGTAATCGCCCGTCAATGATATTCCCTGTGCAGCAAGCACCAAAAGTCCGTATGTGGTGGGTTTAAAAACCGTCACGCTTTCCGTACCTGCATCCGCTATGAGCAGCCGTTCTCCCTGCACCCCAATCGCGGAGGGGGATGTAAAGGTTCCCAGCGTATCCCCTGCACCAAATCCGCCTCCAAAAGCAGACAGTTGATTACAATCATGGTCGTATATATATATTTTCCCGTAGGTTCTATCAACAGAATAGATAAACCCCTTTTCGTCCACCGTTAGGTCAACAAAACTTTGCAGCTTATTTTCTTTTAGCCGGGTAATATACTCATCTTCTGCAAAATTGAAATCGCTAGCGTTGATGGATGAACCGGTGATTTCCCTTTTGTATAAAACATTCGTACCACTAGGACTGAGCATTTGGATTTGGCCGCTGCCGTTGCTGGAGGTTGAAGTTGCTCCTGTACAGGTATAAACGAAATCATCGCTGCTTGTAAACAGATTGGAAAATTGGTAGGGCAGCGTTCTGGCTGTCTTAGACTGCTTGATATTATTGCTCGTCAGCAAATCCCATACATAAGACAACGCTTGTAGAGGCGTGGAAGAAACCGTGTTCGCGCCATAAAATCCAATAAATTGATCATCAGGAGAATACATCAGCGCCCCATAATACGATCCTTCACTGAGAACATAAGTATAGCCCTTGCTGTCCTTGGTCAACTTTAAGGGACGATATACAAAGGAAGCCGGAATCAAGTCAGAATCCGGTAATTCCAAAGTCTTGTGAACCACACCGTCTCTGTCCAGTATAAGAATCCTTCCCCGTTCGGTATCCGCAATATAAATAAGTCCATCCGTATCCACATAAATGCCACGGGCATCCGAAAAATCCTCTGTTTCGCAGGTGACAACCGATTCTAAATTTAAATCGCTATCCAGTATTACAACTGCCGCTTCACTTCCCGCTAGCAGGTATACCTTATCGTCGTTGGCACAAAATATATCTTCCAGTCCTTTTAGGCTGAAATCCAATCCGAGGGAGGTACCAGAGATCCTCCGTGACGCCTCAAACATATGCCGGCCGTATACTGATACCTTCCCATTTAGGGTATCCCATGACGTATAAGCCTCTTCTGCATTTACACCGAGCATTAAAGTCCATAACAACAGCATAACCACTGCGACAGATCTTAGGCATACGATAGGTTTTCGCCTCATTCTCTCACCTCCGCTCAGTCTTTGATTCCGGCGCTACTCATCGTCTCCATAACATTGCGCTGAGAAATAATGTACACAATAATGGGAGGGATCATCATGATTACCGTGGTTGCCATAGCACTCCCCGCCCGTGCCAGTCCGCCGGAATTGATTTGGGACATAACATAAGGCAAGGTTTTCAACTCTTCGCTGAAAATAGTACCGTTTGGCATAATCGACCACATGTCTTTAAAAGAAAACAGCAGCAAGGTCATCCAGGCCGGACGTACAATTGGCATAACAATACTCCAGTACATTCGGAAAACACTGGCCCCATCGATCCTTGCCGCCTCAAGCAATGCATCCGGAATGCTGGAGTCTATATACTGCTTCATCAGAAAAGCACCCATAGCGGAAGGAATATAGGGAAGAATATACACCAGATATGTATCAATAATTCTCATATTGCTCATCAGAATATACTGGGGAATCCCCAACGTATAGCTATTGTATAATAGCGCAAACTGTACTACCAGGAATAGTGCGGTGCGTCCTTTGATTTTGGATTTAGAAAAGGTAAACGCCGCCATAGATGCCGCTACAATGTGCAAAGCCGTTGTTACAATACTAACAAAGAGACTATTGAAAACATATCGGGAAAGTGGCACCATCAGGTTCGCAATCAGATTTGGTAGGACGACATAATTATCTAATGTGGGCCGAGAAACAAAAAAACGAGGCGGAAACACCAGCAGCTCTTCCATCGGTTTAAAAGAGGTGCAAACACAGTAAACCAAGGGTAATACCGAAAACAAACCGCAGAGCAAGAGAAACAAACCGTAAAACACATTGCCAGCTTTATTCCGCGTATATCGACGGTACTGAGAACGGGGATGACGCTTTGCAAGAATTACACGTGCCATTCTTCAATCATCCCCCTTTTCAACGTCCAACTAAATGTAAAAGCTTGCCGACAACAATTCGTGTAATAGCCATTAGCGCAAAAAGAAATACGGAAATTGCCGAAGCATACCCCATTTCATACCGAACGGTTCCTACATCCACCAAATGGGACACAATGGTATCCACTGTATTGTTGACACTGGGATATCCAGCCAAAGTAGTGCAAATAGAACTAATAGAAAAAGTCGCTTGTATCTGCATAACCGCGCCGAACAAAAGGATACTCTTCATACTGGGAAGCGTAATATACCATAACTCATGCCATCTGGTACGAATTCCATCTATCGCCCCAGCTTCATACAATTCGGTATTGACATTCTGTAAGCCGGCTAAGTCAGACAGAAACGACACCCCCATGCTCTGCCACAGTTGTACTACAATGACGATCGCCATACAATATTCTGTGCTTTTGAACCATTGCATTGGTTCGGTGATAAGTCCCACAGACAATAATAGGCTGTTAACATACCCATAGCTATCACCACTGAAGGCGATTTGCCAGATGAAATAAGCGTTTCCCGCTAGAGCAGGAGCGTAAAATAAAAATGCCAGAAATCCACGTACGATGCCGTTAAATTCGTTTATTAACCAAGCCAAAAGAAATGCCAACAAAAAACTGAACGGCCCGGTAATTATTGACAACACGAGAGTATTACTGACGGTTTTTAAAAACATTTCATCCCCGACAAACATGCGGATATAATTAGTCAGTCCGGAAAAAATGGGCATGGATACTAAATCGTAGTTAAAAAAACTAAGCACCACTGAAGAGGCCACTGGCAAAACAGTAAATAGAAAAAAAAGAATGAAAAACGGTAACAGCAGGATGATGAATGAGGCGTTCTCTCCCAACTTACGCCTTGTCCCAAAATGCAAAACATGTCCCATGGCTTGTCGGTTTTCTTTATTCCAAGCCATACTCCACCCGCTTTCTCGTGATCTCATCGTCGACAATAGTTCCCCATTTCATCAGCATATCCATGGGATTCTCATTTGCGTTAACGACATTCCAAAAGCACTGATCAACGCCACGCGCGACATAATAACTCCCTGGTGTTTCGGGAATTTCTTCAACAGCTTTCCATTGTTCCAGCAAACCGTCCAGCATATCCCCGTCCCAAGCCATCTTCTTTACTGCCTCAACATTGGAGGAAGCGTTTCGTCCCAATGTCCCCAATATAGCCTCCAATTCGGCGGAATACTGATATTGAGTTTCCGATGATGTCCACCACTTCAAAAATTCCCATGCATTATCGGGATTCTCGGACATCTTCAAAATTGCACAACCTGTTCCTGACCCGGCTGACGTATGTTTGATCGAACCATCTGATTGCGCATGTCCCGGTATGGGCACCATAGTCCACCGGCCGTCTATCTCTGTTGCTGCCTCTTTAATGGTAGCGTACATTGTATACGGCTGGATACCAAGGGGCATGGTACCGACGCGGAAACGATTATAAAAATCATAAGTAACCGGACATTTATACTTTGTATACAAATCGCTCCATTGGCAGAATATATCAATAGCTGCCGCATCCGTCAGATTAGTGGAATCCAATTCAGGGGAATACATGTCTACTCCATTCTGCAATAGCAGTGAAGGATATAAGGACAGACCACCGACTCCCACATTGACCGTTCCAGTGGACACGATCTGGGTATAGGGCAGTCCTATTTGTAGATTACTGCGGGCGAGTACTGTCAAGACGTTTAAAAACTCTGTCCATGTTGTAGGTATATCGATGCCAAGATCTTCAAACACATCTGTCCGGCAGAACATCATATAAAAATTCTGGGTATCCGGGAGAGCATAACAGCCTCCCTGATACTCATAAGGTACCGTAGCACCAGGCATAAAGCGATCGCAGACCGCAGGAAAATCCTCAAAGCGGGAGAGATCGACCAAAATGCCGCGCATAGCGAGATTCACCGGTTCGGTTCGACTTTGCTGAAGAATACAGTCAGGACCATTCCCCGAAACCACGGCCTGCACAACAGTGGTATTGACAACCTTCAGATTAACTCCAATGTTATATTTGGGAACAAACTGACTCTGAATCAGCGAGTTAAGCACCTGTGCTTGATCACGTCCCCAATTTACCCAGATCGTTATTGATTCACCACTATCTGATGAACCAGACACGTTGTTGTAATCCTGTGTAAAGGAGGCTACAAACCGCTGTATACTAAATGCCATTTTTTGAAAGATGTTTTTGGTGATGACACAAAAGTCTTCTTCTGGATTTGCTAGATATAGCCGGTCAATCCCCAAAGGCATGCTGCGCATATCATTAACACAGGCTGACAAACTGCCATAATTAGTATAATAGTTATCTTTATATCGATGGGCTATATATGGGTTCTGAATCATCTTATCAAGGACTTGAACCATACTGCGGATTACCGATACGTAGCTGCCCCCTAAACGCCCGGTGATTTGCTCAATATTATCTGCCTCATGAATCAACCGATTCCGGCAGTCAGATAAACGGCTATTCAGATCAGGAATTTGTTCAAAAAGATCATAGCTACGATATGTGTCCACTGTTTCACCGGTCACGATGGTGATATCCATATACACATCACCGAGAACACGGATAATGTCCTCAAGATTACTACATATCTCCGCCATATCACCCTGTGTAACCGTCAGACTAATTTCATGTTCCCCCTGAGTAAAATACAATGGCAGTTCGTTCCCATTGCTGTCCTGCAGGCTCTGAAATGCCCAGCCGTCAGCATAGTCAAACGGAATAGCCTGAGCCTCAGAAAAGGGTGTCTTTCCGTCTATTTTAAGACAACGATAAGATGTTCCGTTGAGTACATAGTCCTGCCGATATGTAAAGCCGAGTTTATAATAGCCATCTTCTAAAACGTGAACTTTCCAAACAATTGTATCTCCAACTGTCGACCAGTTATTTCCCCCAATATAATTGATACGGCTTTTTACTGGATCGCTTGGGTAAGGTATAGAAGATGTGCTATCGGACTGACTAATCAAAGAATATTTATTCTTAATAGCCGCCGCTTCACCCTCCAACGTGATTTGCTCGCCATCATACGCCTCTCCTGGGTGACTTTCCCGGTATTCCTCGTAACCGGGAATTGTTTCCGGCACATTTAACTGCAAGGAATTCAGTAAAAAATCGCCCTTTACCGCTGATAAGGTAATTTGGTGTGCTCCGGCCTCCAAATGGATCAAATACGGTTCCTCACTCCAACCAGAGTTGCTTACCACCGTATATGCGTGCGGAGAATCATACGGCACCTGGTTTGAGGAAAATTCATTTCCATTACCATCAACACGTGCTTCATCCCCATCCATCCAAAAGCGGGGCAAAGTAAAACCGCCTGCCTCTGTGAATGGCAGACGGCCATCCACTTCAAACGAAACCTCCAATTCAGCAGTCAGCGTATCCCCTGTCATATAGCACAATGCCAGTGTATAAACAGCGGTTTCCGGAATATCAACCAAAAATGCGACCGATGATCTTCCGGCTTCCATTCTGACACATCCCAGTTCATCCGTTGCTAACCCGGCTGAATTGACAGTCAATTCTATCCCTTGCTTCGCACTTGGGGCAGAAGGCATATCGTGCAGATATGTGGTATAGTCTGTATTCATCCCATCGGTGTCTGCGTATACCGTTTGCTGAATTTCATTCCCGTAAACCTGCCCATTTTCTCCCGTAGTCTCCGCTATCAGAGATTCTCCGGCAACCGACAAAACTGTAGTTACCAGCAACGCCGCAATCGAGAATATGCTGACTCGCTTTCTCATAATCCGTTCCTTTCCATCCTTAGCCGGAAAACTTTTTCGGTATTAGATATAATCTCCCAAAAACGCGTTATTGGCCTCAAATAATTCGTCTACCATATTTCGAATCTCTTCCAGACTACATACTGCTGAACACAACGGATCCATACTAACGGCCTGAAATACCTTGTCACGGCTCTTCTCCATAGCTGCTTCAACCACGAGGTTCTCTATCTGAGCAGTTTGTCCGATTAGAATGGCCAGATGATCCGGCAGCTTCCCTACGACCATCTGCTGTAATCCAAAACGAGTTGCTAATACCGGAACCTCGACACAGGCGTCATAAGGCAAATTCTCAATACTGCCATGATTGAGGACATTGCCGTTGAAACGATAGGGTGTATGATCCCCAATCAGTGCGTTAAATACATAGCTTGCGAATTCATCACCACGCTTCGCCTCCACTGGTTCATTTTGAATCCAGTCTTCGATCTCCTCCCGCCAGTGGATATCCTTTTCTAAATGATAATTAAGCGAGCAAGCATGCAACCCTGGATTCCAGTTCGTACTATGCGTGCAATATTTTTCTATCAGATCAGGGCGCTTGCGGAACCATGCGCAGTATTCAGAATTGTGGCCACTAGATTCCGTCACATAATATCCCAAATATTTATATAGTTCATTGCGCACCTGCTCTTTATTATAGTACTCTGGATCTTGGAGTTTTTCCTTGAGCAACGGATAAGCATCTTTACCGTTCCAGAGAAATTTCAGATAAAAAGCTTGATGGTTGACCCCGGCACAAAGATAATCAATCTCCTCACTGGGCGCGCCGATCCATCCCGCCAGCATCTCTGCAGTTTTCTGCACACTATGACACAATCCGGTTACTTTTACTTTGGTACAGGTCTGCATGGCCTTGCACAACATAGCCATGGGGTTAGTGTAGTTCAGAAACCATGCATCCGGGCAATATGTTTCGATGTCCCGGCAGATTTCCAACATTAAGGGAATATTCCGAAGCGCTCGGAAGATACCCGATACGCTGCGAGTATCACCGATGTTGATATCCACTCCGTATTTTTGGGGAATCTCAATATCGTAACGCCATATCTCAGTACCCCCGTTGAATACTGTACACAATACTCCGTCAGCTCCCGTCAGTGCTTCGGCACGGCTCTGCGTGGTCGTAATAGTCGCTGGTACGGATAGAGCTTTAACAATTTTATCGCAAGCACGCCGGATCATCTCTAAACGCTCCGGATTGATATCCATTAGACAAATTTCGCAATCTTTAAAAGCGTCAAATGTCAGCAAATCCTTAACGAGATTTCTCGTAAAAATAAAGCTTCCTGCACCAATAAAGGCAAATTTTTTCATATCTATACAACTCCTTATCGTAATGATACTTTCCCCGTTAACGAAAAAAGCACTTGTCATGCGTCAATTTGTAATATGTATTAGCCAACGTCTTCGACGCTACCAGTGATGAAGATGTCAGCATGGTAGTCCCCTCCGTAATTGTTACTCGGGTGGTAGCCATGATTGGTGTCTCGGATGATTCCTGCGAGACTGTGCACTCTGTATTCAGTTGTGTTTTTGTTGAATTCGAGTCAGTTGTTTCGAAATGATTATCTGCTGAACTTATCGGCCACGACGCTTCCTTTGAACCGTCAGCGCACCCGATTAGCCCACAGAGCAAAAAGCACAAGACAAATTAGATATATTTATTCCTCATTGAAAGAGACACCTATTAAACCTCCTCTTGCCGATGACAGATCCGTAATGATCTACTTGTTTCTATAACAGCTTTCATATACAAATACACACCAGCGCTCCAGCCCATCATAGGCGGCATTTCCGAAGCTAGCCGTTCTTGCGAAACCAACACACTGCCATCAACCACATTGTATTTCTCCCATAGATAGCCAGTTGTTTCGTAATTGCTTTCCACCAGAGCAACATATTTTTTGGCTATTCGAAGGGCATCTTCATCAAACCCATATCGAAGCAGACCTTCCACAGCGATGGCGTGTAGTGGCGCCCAGCCATTGGGGTATCCCCACTGAAACGCAAAGGGGGTATCCCATTTTTCACAAGCCGTCAGCCCAAAACTTGTTTCCAGGCGAGGCAACTGCCTCCGCAGCGACGCAGCTTGTTCCTGCGTTGCCATACCCACCATGAGCGGATAAAAAGATGCGCAGGAGAAAATTTGACTTTTCTCGTTCTTTACAAAGTTATAGTCAAAGAATACGCCATCTTTAAGCATAACGCGGTTCATCGTTTCTTGGCGATCGGCCGCTTTTTTTCGCCAGTTTTCGCTATCTCCAACTTGTGTGTACTCTGTTAGGTCGGCAATAGTATTTTCCAGCATATAGAGCAACGCGTTCAAACATACCGGCACATACTGTTCGATCATAAAGCCAAAACGAGGGCTTATATCCCATCCGCTCTCACAGGCTCCGATATACTGAACGGAAAGGCTTTTGTCATCGATATCCTCCGGACGACGACCGATTCGCTTTATGTAGTCTTGGTATATTTTTTCCTGTATGGCTCTCTCACGGTCACCGGCATATTGATTCAAGCCGCAGGAAGTCATTCGTTTTTTCATCCAGAAAGCGTGTTCACGAATCAGATACTTGACCGCCCGTTTCATCCAATTGGCATCCTTCGTCACAGCCGCAACATCTGCTACCATTCGGGACAAAAAAGGCGGTTGCGAATTTTTGAGATAATACGTTCGGTTTCCATTAGGAACAAAACCGTAGCGATCGAGCAGGAAAAACAAGTTCTCCACGTTATTGACGGCCTGTTGTATCCGTCCAGAGAGAATCAACCCTCGATTGATAAAACTGGTATCCCAGTAATACATTTCTTGAAAGCGGTTACCAATACATGGAACCGTATAGGGATGCGGCAAACCGATCAAGGTGCCATCATCTTTACACCCGTTATGTATACAGTGATCCCACTCTCTTTTTATTGTTTCAACAAGATTCATAAGGACTCCAAACCATGAAGATTTCTCCACTTATCAGCGTTTATTTTTTGCATTGCATGAGAGTTTTAGTTTTAACTGAAATAAGGGTAATTTTTCCAAAACACATAATAACAACAAAATTAAACCCAAATATCTAAAATATCTAACTATATCTTCTAATAGAATTATAAACGAATTTACTTTGCAAAATAATAGCATATGCTACACAAATAATATGGATAAAACTGACCTTGCTTCTTTCAAGATGTTCCTTTATACTAAGAGTGAAAATGCAGCTTTAGCCCTAACAGTGAAAGGGGGATCCTCTGGTTGTTTCAGTTTTATCAAGGCCGGATTTCCAGCGAATATCCCTATCCTACCGATTCTACTCATGTTTTTGTAAATAACTGTGGTATGTCCCTTGTACAGAAAGATTATTACGAGGAGAACCGAAACAATGGCCGAGGCGATTTTCAACTTTTGTACGTAGTAGAGGGCGAACCTGTTTATACTATCAACGGTCAAAGTCTCCAGGCAACTGCTGGCACTTTAATTTTATATAAGCCCTATGAATCTCAGAAATATATTTATTCCACAGAAAAAAGCATTCGGATCTACTGGATCCACTTTTTTGGAACAGAATTTGAACAAGTTCTGACAAAACTTCCCTTGTTCCAGACCGGAACCATGTATATCGGAGTTTCAAATGAAATTATTAAAACCTTTGAAAAAATTATCAGATATATGCAAAGCAATATTAGTTATTACAATTTAATGTGTTGTGGCTTTTTCTTTCAAATTTTGGCACAGATAGAGAATTTAATTCGTATTAATGATATTCAAAATCCAGTTATCTGTAAAAGTGTCGAAAAGGTTATATCCCTAATCAACACCAATTGTGCCGTAGAATATTCAGTCAGCGAATTAGCCTCAATATGCAATCTAAGTGATTCATATTTTTTTCGCAGTTTTAAAAAATTTACAGGTAAATCGCCCCGCAATTACCGACTTGCCGTTCAAATATCCCAAGCCAAGCACTATCTATCGTCTACCAATCTGCCCATTAACACTATTGCGCAAAACATTGGGTTTCCCGACCCTCTGTATTTCAGTCGCATTTTTAAAAAGCACACCGGTTTATCGCCGCGAAATTATCGTCAACAAAAGCATGATTAAATAAGTTACTTTTGCTGCATATCCGCATCAGTAAGTGATCAAACCCTTTGGCAATTCATATCTAAATATAACAAAGCACTAGCAAATAAGGATCCGGATATCGCCCCGCATTAGAAAGGAGATAAAGATAAAGAATGCGAATCATCGTGTGTGTTAAACTGGTGAATAAGGAATTGAGTCCTTTTGATGCCTGCGCTTTAGAATACGCTCTCCGGTTCAAGGATTCTGATCCGGATACAGATTTAACGATAATATGCATGGGACGTCCCGATTGCCTATCCACCCTTCAAGCTCTCACAAGACTGGGGGTACCGCGCGCAGTACTATTGTCAGATAATATCTTTGCCGGTGCGGATACTCTAGCCACCGCCTATACGCTATCCCTCGCGATAAAAAAACTGATGCCAGATCTCATCTTATGCGGGAGGCAGAGTATTGATGGCGACACGGCACAAACCGGGCCTGCGCTGGCAGCTCTGTTGGAAATCCCGGTAATTACCAATGTATTGGAGATGTTCATAGAAGTAGGAAAGGGGATGCGTTGCATAACCCGATTCGGGGAGGAAAAAGCATCTTTCCCCATGGTACTTACTATGGAACGGACTGTAGAATTGCGCTTTCCCCGAATTAACAGCAAGTTGGGAATAGCAGAGCTCTGGGATGCCGCTAAACTAGAAGCTGACCCGGAACGATGCGGCTTGAAAGGATCACCGACCCGCGTGCTGAAAACCTATGAGTGCCATACCGATCGGCGCCATTGCCGGTTTATCCAGCTTGAACAGCTGGATGAAGTTATAGAATCCGTCATTAAAAAGCCTCAGGAAATACGCAAGGAAAAGGCATACATAAGAATTAAATTGCCGGAGATCTGGTGTGTGGGCACGGAACCACTGGAATGGGCTCATAGGATAGCGGAGCGGGTTCACGTTCTGGAGAAGGATACTCCCAACTGTCTCGCGGCACGGATCCGTCAGAAAAATCCCAGCGTAGTCTTGTGGGATGGAGGACTTTGGGGGCGGCGTACAGCTCCCCAAGTCGCGGCGCTTCTGCACACTGGACTATGTGCAGACTGTACAACTCTCGAGACTGATGGGGATACCCTATATATGACTCGCCCAGCTTTTGGTGGAAATCTGCTAGCTACTATTTCCTGCCGGACACGACCACAGATGGCTACGATGCGTCCTTCCTATCCTATCGGCGATCAGGTAATTGTCGGCGTGGGAGTGGGCGTTGCCACCCAATTTGTGCAAATTCAAAAATGGGCAAATCAAAAGGGATATGGGCTGGCAGTCTCCCGCCCTTTGGTAGACCGGGGCTTGGCCCCTTATGAGTTGCAGGTTGGACTTACTGGCCGTACTGTCCGACCAGCCGTATATATCGCCATTGGCATTTCTGGTGCTGTTCAGCACACGTGTGCCATTGAGCAAGCGGGAACAATTATTGCTATCAACCCAGATAAAAATGCTCGCATTTTTGATTGCGCCAATTTGGGGATTTGTGATACTTTTCGGTCTGTGCTTTAAAACAATTTGCCAACGGCTCTTCCTATTTATGAGCCATTTGCTTCCATATCCGTTCTATTTTTTGATCTGCATTTCCTGTATTCCCTTTTTTGCCGTAATAGATTCTTAGAGTAAGAGGTTCAAGGAGGTTTACAATGAACCGCCCCTCAGTCCACCGAACAGGCGCACTTCCTTCCTGGCAGTGGAGGGCGTTCAATGTCCAATGAAAAAACCTCTCGATTGAAGAAATCGAGAGGTTTTTTGCGTTCTTGTATCTATCGGAGAATTTATCTGCTCTTTATATAAATGAACGACCAATTTGAGGCAGCTGCACCTTGAAAAACAAATCCCAATACCGGAGGTTATACAGGCTTCTGCGGATAGTGTGCGGGGATAGGAGCACGCCCACAGGATGAGGCGGTGCATAGCACCGGTCTGCCAATACGCGGCTGGAATGGGCGCAGGAAATGGGCTGGTAAAGGGATATAAATTTGCTGGGGATATGTATATGGATAGGGATGCAATTTTAAATATTCTTAACCGTTACCAAGGGAGCTTTGGACAGAAAAACTTGGATATCGATATACCGATTATAATTGTGTTGGAAGCTCAACGCTTGTCAGAAAAGTATGGTAAAGATGTTTTGGGGAGTGATGACTTACAGAAAATATTGATGATTGGTAGGTGTAAGGCTTTAGAACTTCTAAATGATAATTCCTTTCCCACATTAGAAGGATTAAATAAGGTTTCCATGTTAGGATTTGTAATTTGGATGGTTAAGAAGTTTTATTGGCAACTATAAAGTAGGAAAATAAGAGGATTGATAATTTATGATGTGGGTGTATAATGAGTTTGTAATCTGCCCTGTCGTCAGGGGGCAATAGTTATGACTAAGAAAGTTGATTCTACAAAAAAAGCAAGAGGGGAGGGAACGCGGAGACACAAAGGAGAAGGGACAATTTATCAAAGATCGGATGGAAAATGGTGCGCCCAGGTGAGTTCTGGCCGGGATGAACATGGAAAAAGATTACGGCGTAGTGTTATTGGTGATACACCAGAAGATGTGATCAAAAAGAAGCAGGAGTTGGAACATGCAATTAATGTTGATGAGTATGTGGAGAGAAACCATATTGGTATTCACGATTTGACACAAGTGTACTTGTGTGATTTTAAGCTAAACTCGGTTTCTTCAAGGACGTATAAATGGTACTGTGATCTGGCTAAAAACATTTACTGGCGCTTACCTAATAAGAGTATACAGGATTTGTCTTTTCGAGATGTTCAATCTTTTTTAAATTGTTTAGCAAGGCCGGGGAATTTGAGACGACCAGATGGGGAGAAGCTAAAGCCGCTCTCACAAAAAACGATTAAGGAGGTTTACCGTCTTTTTAAACAGGTAACGGCTTTTGCTACTGAAAACAAGTTGATCTCAAAGGATCCGTGTAAGAATAAGACCATCACAATGCCGGATGTTTCAAAGCTACGTTTAAAAGCGCCAAAAGCCATTCCTCTTGATGTATGTCAGCAATTATTGGAAAAGATAAATGCAAGTCCAACATATAAGCCTATTATTAACACGCTGTTCCATACCGGACTGCGAATAGGCGAAGTAATTGCCTTGGACTGGAGCGATCTGCGTTTCAATGACACTCATCCGATAATCAACATTGATAAAGCCGTGACGCTGGAATATGAAGTGGATGAGTCTGGAAAACCTGGTGCCGCAAAGACTGTACGAGCTCTTCCAAAATCAGAAACCAGTATCCGTTTTGTCCCTATGGATAATGAATTGGTGAACATTCTTCTGGAATGGCGAGAACTGTATTGCAAGAAATTTAACAGCAAATCAAATGAGCGAGATTTTGGGGAAAAGTTGGTATTCCCTAATCGATATGGCGTGCTAAGATCATATTCCTCTTTTCGCAGACAGTTTATACGTTTTTTAGAGGAACATTGCTTAACCACATATCATGTAACATTCCATAGGTTTCGGCATACGTTTGCTACGTTATTGATTCAAAAAGGAGTAGACGCTCGAACTGTTCAGGAGTTATTAGGTCATGCGGATGTTGAAACTACCCTGAAAGAATATAGAGATGTGACGGATAGCGATAAACGTCGGGCATCTGATATTGTAGAAGGAGTTTTTTCAACGCTTGGAGTAATAGTGGCAGACGAAAATCCGGTTCGGGCAGGGTAAGAATTGGCAACCGGATTGGCAACCGAGTATTATCCTGTATATTGAAAGTATGCGAAATTTAAAGAAAAACCGAGATAAACGGAAATTCCGGGTAAAATGCAGGTCTATCCCCTGATTTGTTCGGGACCAAGAGGCCGTGTGTTCAAGTCACATCACTCCGACCACCTGTGAAGCATTGGAAACACTACGTTTTCAGTGCTTTTCTTTTTTGTGTGAAAAGAGTCATGTGGAAAAAAGCACACTAAAAAGCACACTGGCTGTCCGAAAATCACTCAAAAAGCGTTGATAGCAGAAGAAAGGACGGCTATCAATGGCAACAGTGATTCCGAACAAGAAAGACGGCAAAGTGTGTTCGTACAAATTCCGTGTATATCTGGGGAAAGATGAAACAGGAAAGCCTATCACGAAGTACACCACATGGTATGTCCCGGATAACATCAGCCCCGGCAGAATACAAAAGGCCGCAGAGAAAGCCGCTGAATCATGGGAAAAAGAAGTCAGGGATGAATACGAGAAGGATTTGAAAGACCCCGAACGAATCCGGGAACGGGAAATAGCACAGACAAGGACGGATTTTGCTGATTTTATTCTGAATACATGGTTCCCTATCTGTATCTGTGACGGCGAACACAAGCCCACAACCATTGAGTATTACCGGCATATTGCGAATAAGATAGCCGACTATTTCAAAGGGCGGACAATTCAGCAGATAGCGTCAACAGACATTCAAAAATATCTGGTGTATCTCCGCACCCAATGTAAAACCAGACAGAACAAGCCCTTATCCCACAAAACCATACGACATCAATATTGCGGCTTAACGCTCATTTTTGCCTATGCGGTGAAGCAGGAAATCATCTTGAAGAATCCTATGGACAAGGTGGACTGTCCGAAGTTGCCCCGGAAAAAGGTGGACGCATTTTCACAGGAACAAGCACAATCTCTCTTTTCCTTGCTCCCCAATTGCCCGCTGGACTTTCGCTGCATGATGTATCTGCTGATGACTACCGGAATACGGCGTGGCGAACTTATGGGCTTACAATGGCGGGATATTGATTTTGAAAATCAGACGGTTTCTATTCAACGAAATGTCAGCTATACCCCCGAATGTGGCGTTGTTGTGGATACCCCAAAGACAGCAACCAGTGTCCGGCTTATACCAGTTATCCCGTCTGTTTTGGAAATGCTGGCCGCCTATCAGGAACAGCAGAACACAACAAAGGATAGTTTTTTGTTTCCCAGTGATAAGGGGTCGAAAATTGCCCGTGACCCAAACAGCGTTACAAGGCGGGTCAAACGGTTCATGAAGAATAACGGCCTACCGGATATGTCCCCACATGATTTGCGCCATTCCTGTGCAACCCTGCTGCTGAATAATGGAGCAGACATTAAGAGTGTTCAGGAGATATTAGGCCACGCAGACGCAAGCACCACATTGAATTTCTATGTACGGGCAGACCTGAATCAAATGAAAGCGGCAACCAGTAAATTTGCTTCGGCTTTTGGACTGTAAAATAGGAGAACCGGGAGAACGGCATGAAAAGTGCTGCTCTCCCGGCTTTTTTATGCCCGCTCTGCAACTATACTCTTTTTTCTTTGATAAAAGCCCTGTTTTAGCCCCTAACCCCGTGGGCATATGTTTACCCTTGCAAACAGGGTTATAACGAAAAACGCCTTATATATCTACGATTTCTGACCTTAAAAACGATTCTGTGAATATGCAACCCGCTCCCGTGAACATAACCGCATATGCTCCCATTATGATTTGCGAGCCTTGCTGATCTGTGCGTCAACAGAGAACAGTCAGACAGTCTCTTGCTATATGAGGGGGAAAAAACAGCCTCTCTATATAAGACATGAGAAAAATTCCCCCTCCCTCTCAACACAATATCCCATGAACCGTTGACATTATCTGGTGTAAGCCCTATAATGAAGGTGCGACACAAACTGAATAGTTCTCAGCACAAGTATGTATTCTTATCTTTTGGTAAAAATGCATGCTCGTCTTTTTGCATACTTGTGCATAAGAGAACGGTTTGTGTCGCAGCAATCGGAGCAATGCGTTTTTCGGTGCGTGGCTTCGGCTGCGCACTTTTTTGTTATAGGAGAGGATGAAAATGAAAGCCTGCCCATTTTGCGGTCAACAGAATCCAGAGGAAGATAGGTTTTGCGTAAACTGCGGTGCGGATTTGATGAATGCCCCAGCGCCCGGAAATGCTCCACCCACAGGGAACAATCCAAACTATGCCGTGACATATCCATACAATAGGGTCAGCCAGAACATTTTGGACAATGGTATTGTTCGATTTGCATTGTACTTCGAGTGCATTTTTGCTTCAGCTATCGGCTTGATTCTGGCGTTGATTCTATCGAACACACCATTTGAGGGACAAAAGGAATTGTCGGTCAAACTGATTCGTTGTGCATGTATCTCTATGGTTGTATGGCTTGGAGTGGGGGCGTTTTTCTTTTTCCTGTTTTTCATGGGCGTTTTTGCTCTCATACCGTTTGCTTGAATTATAGGGGGTGCAATAAATGAACTGCAAAAACTGCGGAGCAACATACAACGGAAACTTCTGCCCTAAATGTGGCCGACCGGCACAAGCGAAAAGCCCCACCTATTACACAGGGCAAATCGTTTCCATGTTTCTTATGATTGCAGGACTATTCGGAATGGTTGTTTCCATAGGGTCTGTATCAGCTGTTCATGTAATGTCCGGCCAAATTTCTTTAAGTGAAGCGATTGTTACCAGTTCATCCATTTTATATAAAGCTATTGGTGAGAAAAATATGAGCCAAATAAATTTTTTGCTTATACCACTGTTCTATATCTCTTTGCTCTTACTCATAACCGCTTCCATATTTTTCTTACTGAAAAAAATAGCGATTAAAAACATTCTGGCTTCGGTGGCTGTAATCATCACCTCTGTCTTGAGCGTAGTCATACAAAGTCCGATAAATTTTTTCATAGCTCTAAATGTTGGCCTACTTATCTTTATGTTGCTTTCCCTTATCGAACCAAATCAGCATATATGGAATAGCTGCTGGGCAATCACGTTGCCAATTATATTTGTGGGGAATCTTCTTCCGTTGGTAGTACACCAAAGAATCCCATACGGTGATGCCTTAGTGAAAATTTCGTTGCTCCATATCTTTATGCTCTTGCTCTGGTGTATCCCCTGCATAGTAAACCTTGTGACACTATTCCGGTTAAAGCGACAAAGCAATACATATTAAGCAAACAGATTCAAGGGGGGACATTCTGCGGAGTGTTCCCTTTCTCTATGCGTGAATTTATACGGTGAAAGGGTGTCCGCAAGCACCCCATAAAAGGAAGTAACTATAGTTACCTCCTATAGGCTAAGGGGAAATTTTAGCCCGCTCTATATTCCCCCCCATGAAAAATGCGCTGCAAGTATTTGAAAATGCAGAATTTGGCAAGGTTAGGACTATTGAAGAAGAAGGGAGGGTATTGTTCTGTGGAAGGGATATAGCTAAGGCTTTAGGATATAAAAATTCCAGCAAAGCACTTTCAGACCATTGTCGTGGGGTGGTGAAACGCCACCTCACCGATTCGCTTGGAAGACAACGAGAAGTAAATTTCATCACTGAAGGAGACATCTATCGTTTAGCCGCAAAATCAGAACTCCCCGGATTGAAAGCTGGATTTTTGATGAAGTCCTTCCCTCTATTCGTAAACACGGTATGTATGCAACCCCAGTAACCATTGAAAGCATAATTGCAAGGGGACGGTGATTTACAGACCCGTATTCCCCGACAATTTGACAACGAAAGCAAATGGAATATAATGGGGATGAAAAAGGAGCAGAAAAGAGGAGGTGCGGCCATGAAGCTGGACGAACTGGAAGAAGGCATGCGATTTAAGAATTATCCAAGACTCTGTGAATTTATCAATGAAGAAGTCAAAAGCGGCTGTTCCAAAACCTCTCAATGTAAAGAATGGAAACGATATTTTGATTTCACCAAAGAGGGCAACGCCATTATTATCACGGAAATTTACGATACCCCCAAACTGAGCGAAGATAAAAGGCGGCGCTATCAAACATACATCGAACCGCTGTTGCTGCATTATTTGTCCCAGTATATGGAGCCTATCGAGGTTGAACATACCTATAAACAGTGGAGCGTAGAAATCGGTTTAACTTCCGGCAAAGCCTATGACGAAAGCATACAGGAGCAATATATAGAACCCGGCAGTGAATGGAAACCTCTTGCATATCGCCGGGCGAGGCTTGATATCCAAACATTAACCCGCCAAGCATTGACCTCAACCACAAATTCTCTTGAAAAACAGGGCATATTGAAAACAACAGATAATTACTATATCGTTATCAATAACGCTACTCGTTTAGCCACTTCCGAAGAAACGGCCTATATAAAACAGGTAAAGAATCGGATTCTCAAGGAAATGAACGTAAAAAACATGTACCCCATAAACATGAGCGTCAGAAAAGGCGAGGAATACAATAGGCGCACCAAGGAAATTTACATGAAAGAAAAGGGCTGGGATAAAGTCTATTTGCTGCTGAAAATAGAGGTTATGAATACCGGTGTTGTGTGCCAGTATGAAACGATAAACCAAGAGGAAGTAGAAACCGCTATCCGCCAGGAGCTAATGGACAGACTGCGTGAAAAGCTAGACAATGAACATGACCCTGAAGAAGATATATGGGAGTATTTAGGAAACAAATTCCGTATGACCGCTGAACTAAAAGAAGAGATCGAGGAATGGATACTGAGGCTGATATAAAGTTGGCTAATTACAGTATATATAAATATTTATATAAGCACTAATTAGCCAAATTTTAATGGCTGTGTCCTTTGGATTCTCATATGGGAAGATTTAATTTGCTTTAGGGAATGGTGCGCTATTTTTGAGGACACACAAGGTGTCCGTCAAAAACAGCACACACTTGAAATAATAGCTGAAAATGCGCTACGCTTTTTTTCAGCAGTCGGATTAAAAAACCACTCGCTGCGCTCATGCTTTTTAAATCCTAAATTGAAATTTTTCTTTTTCTCTTTTCTCGCATACATAAGGGATGAACTGGTTTTGAGGGCTATTGCGGGGGCATTATCTATCGTGCGGTTTCCGGTCAGTGTGAAGATTAACTACCCATAAAGGATTTATTAATGGAAAGGCTGTGCTGTAGTTTTTGGGTAGCCCCGGTTTAGGAACACTGTCTGTTCATTGAGCAATCAAAAAAGTGAGTGATACCAACGGTTTATAGGCCATTTTCAAGGAACACTGGAAAGCACACTGAACAGTCAAAAATGCTGTTTTTTCGTTTGATTTTTCTTTCGGGGTGTGCTATAATAAACTCGTAAAAAATCCAGTCATATCAATGCTTTAGAGTGGTTTTGATAGTTCGTCTGGGTGGTTTGATTTGTGGTCTTTTTACGGTTCGGGACCAAGAGGCCGTGTGTTCAAGTCACATCACTCCGACCACCTATAAACCCGCATGAACACTATGTTTGTGTGGGTTCTTCTTTCGCCTTGAAATGGTGCCTAAACTGTGCTTTGGTCGTTATTTGGTCGTTATTGCTGCAAAAACATACCAAAAGATACCCACAAATAAGAGAGCGGGCGGCAGGGTGTTCCCCACGCTTCCCGCTCGTCTTTTTCAGTCATGGATATACAATGATTGGGCGAACCGGTAGATCAGGCTCAATTGGCGCGGGCTGTGGATATTGCCAAGGATCCAGGTAATCTTCTCTTTGCACTCCTTCTCGGACAACAGCTTTCTTTCAGGCATGGCGCGGCTCCCTTCCCTGCAACCCATGCATAAAGTGATACAGCAGCATAATTTCCCGCTCGTCAAAGGTGCACACAGCCGCTATTATCCGGGCCTTATACCATTGGGTTTCTTCATTCATCTGTACCCACCACCTTCAACAGAGCGCAAAGTATCTCGGTTCCCACTCTTGGATCAATGCCCTTTTTGTGCATGTGCAGGGCCAGCCTGAGGATATTGGGAGGTATCGCTTCATACCGCCGCTTATCTTCTTCGATAGCGTCCAGCAATTCCATCAGGCTATCCATGTCTATATCGGGGTCGATATATCCAGTATATACAGCGCGCTCTATATCGTACTGGAAGCAGGGCTTTTGGCCGGGAATCAGGTGAAAGGTGATCCCGTGGTATACGATGGTTTCATTCATGCCGGATATCCTCCCGCAGCTTGCCGATCAGTTTGCCGGTCTGATACAGGCACTTGTTCACCGTGTCCGCCAGGGCGACATAATGTTCATACTGGCAGGAGTATTCTGAATTGGGCGTTGTGTCCTCAAACAGATTCCGGGTAATCTCTCCAAACACGGCGCTTTCCCGTTTATGGGATAATTCGACCTCCGTCAGCGCATTGGACAAATCAGTTTTATTCATTGCCGTTTCTCCCTTCTTGATTCCGGGCGGCTGCCGTGGTATAATCATCACAACAGCCGCTTGCGGTTGTTTCGGATGCGGTCAACCCTTTGCTTTGGTCGGCGTGGGGGTTGGCTGCTTTTTTCTTTTCCAGATCATGAATCGCGTCAATGGCCTTTAAAAACAACGCATATACCTCCTTGCACGGTTTTCATCGGCTGCATCAAACACCTTTTCCACCCCATGCTTTGGCGGCTTCTGGATCACCGCCATGGTTATCAAGGACGGATTTGCAGGTATGATACAATTCAATCCAACACTCTTCCGTGATGCGTCCTTCCTTCATGCCACTGTAAACCGCCTAACCTCTGTGGATTTGGTGTACTGGTCGTAAATGCTGGGATAGG
>ENA-UOJE01001096-UOJE01001096.1-human-gut-metagenome-genome-assembly--contig:-C23-NODE-1096-length-25897-cov-13.065359_pt1 | contig 25897 bp, 19 predicted proteins | sample MGYA00242341_ERZ723888 | MGnify/ENA metagenome assembly ERZ723888 | reverse complement strand
CCCGACCAGCTGATTACAAATCAGCTGCTCTGGCCAACTGAGCTACATCGGCAGTTTGTCACATTTTAGGGTTGGCAAAAGTACGAATAATTTCTTAATGCACAAATATTACGCACCAAAAAATTAATCCGCCCCGGCAAATCGACGGTCAACTCAAGGCCTGCGTCAAATCCCAAAAACGCAAAATCGGTGTCAAAGGTACAACGGATTTTTGGAATAACGAAATTTTTTATACCAAATACGCTATTTTTAAGCTCAAAATCGTGTCGGTTCCGAATCCCGCCGCGACGGCGCCGGCCGCGAATTTTCATTTCGGTGTCCGCCCGGCCGCAAAACGGCAGTCGGTCGGCAGATCCGTTCCGGATCGGTAAACACGGACGGATAATAAATACCGGTATATTTTTTATCTTTGCTATGTTCACAATCCCATTTTCACCGTTCTAACCCGCCCGACATGAAAAAAACTTTCCTGCTTTTCGCCGCATCGCTTTCCTGCAGCTTACCTATTTTTTCCGCCCGTGCGCAGGTCGCCGACCTGCGGGGAGGCCCGCTGGGGGTCGAACGGGTCGCAGCGAAAGCCAATTACGCGATTTACGAATCCGCACGCAAATCCTCCGCCGACGAAAGTTGCTGGATACGGATCGACCTGGGACGGCCGTATCCGATCGATTCGGTCAAACTGTACCCCGTCGTATTCGACAGTTGGGACTACTATGCGCGCCCGGGATTTCCGGTACGATTCCGGATCGAAACGTCCGGCTCCGACAGGCCCGTAACGATCGCCGACCACACCGGCAGCGACTACGAAGCCGCCGCAGTCGACCAAATCGACGTCTTCCGCCCGGCGCACCCTGTTTCCGGCCGGTACGTCGAGCTGAGAGTCACCCGGCTACCCGAACGCGACAACGGATACTATTTCGAACTCTGGAAAATGGAGGTATGGTCGGGCGGCGCCGACGTTTCGGAAAACCGGCTGCTCACCGACTCCGACCGGGGTTTTCTGGGTAAACACCCCTTATTGAGACCGCAACGCCCGATGGGAGAAGTCGCCGTACTGAATTGTCCCGAAAACGTCACTCCGGCGGCAAGCTGGCGGCCGGTCGAACCGACGGCGCGGGTTCCGCGCAGCGGCGTCACCGTAAACGACGGACTGTTCCGCCGAACGCTCTATGCCAACGCCCATTACCTGCTTCAGTCGTTTTCCGTAGACGATATGTTGAAAGAGTTCCGCGAGCGGGCCGGAGTACCGGCGGACGGGGCATTGCGCGACCTGCATACCGAATGGGTCGACATTCTGCCCGGTTCGAAAGCGGGTCGCTTTCTGATGGGCGCGGGCAACCAACTGCGCTGGGTCGAAAACCGCGAACTGCGCGACCGGATGAACCGGATCGTCGACGGCATCGAAGCCTGCAAACAGCCGAACGGATACCTCATGGCTTATCCCGAACGCGATATCCTGCATTTCGAGAACGGAGCTTACTGCCGTTCGTGGGTGACTCAGGGACTGATCGAAGCGGGAATCGCAGGAAATCCGAAAGCCTATCCGTTGCTGCGCGGTTTTTACGACTGGTTCAACGCCTGCCCCTACCTGCCGGAACTGGTCCGTCGCGGCGGACAGGGACGCCAGGGAATCATCGCCAGCACCCGCCTTTATTTTACGCCGGTAGGAAAACCCGAAGACCTGCAAGTCGTGCAGCGTTACTACCAGGAAAATTTCTGGATGCAACAATTGATCGACAAGGATGTCGACGCGATCTGGAAATATCCGTACGACCGTCCGCACTGTTACCTGATCCTGTCGCTGGAATCGTTCCTCGACCTCTACATGGCGACCGGCGACCGGCAGTACCTCGATGCGGCCGTCGGAGGCTGGGAACTGTTCAACGAATATTACGAACATATCGGAGGCAGTATCAGTATCAGCGAACTGTCGCCCTACCCGCCCAAATCCTATCTGCTGCGCAGCGGAACGGGCGAGCTGTGCGGCAATTCGTTCTGGGCGTTCCTGAATCAGCGGTTCCACCTGCTCTACCCCGAAGAGGAAAAATACGTGGCCGAAATCGAAAAATCGATCTACAACGTAGCCATTGCCAACCAGACTGCCGACGGCAAAATCCGCTACCACGCCCGCCTGATAGATCGTAAAGAAGACGGCACGGACGTCAACACCTGCTGCGAAGGGCAGGGGACGCGGCTTTTCGGAGCGTTGCCCGAGTTCATCTACACGCAGGCGGACGACGGCGTATACGTCGACCTATTCGCCGCCTCTTCGTTCGCCTGGGAACAGGACGGGACACCGATGAAACTAACCATGCAAACCGAATTCCCGTACAGCCGGCCCGGAGCCGGGAGCACCCTGATAAATCCGAGATTAAACGAACGACTCGAATATCCGTATCCCACCGACATCCAGATCGAAGTTTCGGCACGCAAAAAAACGCCGTGCAAAATCCGGCTTCGCATTCCATGGTGGTGTAACTGCAACGCAGTCATCTTGGTAAACGGCGAACGGGTAGCCTGGGGAAAACCGGGATCATACGTAACGCTCGACCGGAAATGGTCGGACAAGGACAAGATACAATTTTCGTTACCGATGGCTTTCCGCCTCACCCTGTACAAAGGAAGCGAACCCGATTTCAAAGGCAAAAATGCTTACGCTATCGAATACGGCCCGCTGCTGATGGCCGTTGTCGGAGATTCGGTGCAAAACGGGCGTGTTACGCTACCATTCCCGCCTGAAAAACTATTTGAAAAATTCAAACCGTCGCAAGACGCTCCGCTTCATTTTACCATCGAAGACAGCGGCTTGCGGCTGATTCCCTATTTTGAAATTTCGGACGAATCGTTCACCTGTTATCCTTTTTTGGAAGATTGCCAGATAGAAGGACGGGGCCCGAGAATCGAATCTATCGGACAAATCCTGCCGAGACTGCTCAAGGATTGAGCAACAACAAAACGGCGGCCGGATCTCCTGCCGCCGTTTTAGCACTTTATTATATCTTAATCATTTCGCAGGAGGAACCAGCGGCAGCGCGAGCCAGGCCAGGTTGATGCCGCGGCCCATGTGTCCGTAATTTTCTCCGGTCGCGCCGTCGTAGAGCATCGCCAGCCGGTCGCCCACCCGGATCACCGACGGCATCCCGATAGCGCCTTTCACCTCTTTGGAATTCTGGCAGTCGATCACGATCGCCTTGTCCTGCGGATCCCACCGATTCAGGTCTTTGGTCCAATACACCCAAACGGCGTCCGTGTATTCGCCCCGGTCGGGGTGTATCCCGATGTGGTTCGTAAACAGGAACCAGGTACCGTTATCGGGTTCGTAATAGAGCGAGGTGTTCTCGCACTGCTCGGCGGGCGGGAAAATCGGCTGCGGATCGACCGTCCACGCGCTCCCCAGGTCGCGGGTACGGGCGATGCCGACCGTACGGCCCAGTTTACCTTCCTTGTCAAAAGCCGCGGCTCCGAAAAACATCTTGTACTCGCCGTCCTGCTCCACCACATCGCCCGGACTGGCCGTATCGCTGTAATAAGTGCCGGCCTCGTTGGTGAAAGGAATGATGTCGTAACGTTTGCGCCAAGGGCCGGCCGGATGATCGGCCTCGGCCGTCAGGGTCACATAAGGAGTGGCCGGGATGCAGTCGGGAGCGGGGGTACAAAATTGGGTGCCCACGTAGAACATATGCCATTTCGCGCCGTCGTTCACCAACCAGGGCGACGAAGCCGATTTGGAATCGGGGCGTCCCGCTTCGCCGAGGGTCAATTGCAATCCGTGCTTCTCCCAATGGCGCAGGTCGCGGCTGGTAGCCAGGCACGACAGCCACCCATCTTTGCCGGCGCCGTCGTAATGAAGGTAGTAGACTCCCTCGTGCTCGACCACTACGGCTTCGCGTGCGCCGTAGGTATCGCAACTGTCGGGCCCCGTCCCGCAAGGCATCACCATCCCTTCGTCATCGATCGTCATCCGCAGAACGGCCTGCGAACGCCCGTCCACGTAGCTCTCGGGCGCCCGATATTCCTTCTGGGCGGAAACGCCCACAACCCAGACCAACATACAGCCTGTCAAAAATCTTTTCATTTTCCGAATTTTAAAAAGCGGGCCGTACGCCCTTCATTGGGAATACGACCCGCACATTCCTAAAATTATTCCGAGCGATCGCTATTCGATCTCGACCAGTTGGCTGTCGACGGCGACGGTATCGCCTTCGGCCACAAGCACCTGCTTCACGGTTCCGGCGTAATCCGACGTGATGCTGTTCTCCATCTTCATCGCTTCGAGGATCACCACATCCTGCCCTTTTGTCACTTTATCGCCCGGTTTCACCAGCACGCTGAGGATACGTCCCGGCATCGGCGACGTAACCACGTTTCCGGTAATCGCAACGGCCGGCTTGGCTTCGGCCTTCGCTTCCGGAGCCGGCGCGGCGGCGGGCGCAGCAGCGGCCGTCTGGGCGGCTTTCGCGGCTTCGGCGGCGTGAGCGGCGGCATAACGCGCTTTCTTCACGCCCGTCAGGTAATTCTTGGCGACCAGCGGGAAGAGCTCAAGCAACAGCACCTCTTTTTCATTCTCGGCCAACTTGACTCCGCCGGCGTCTTCGAGCACCGGATTCGGTTGCATCTGATATTTCGACGTGTCGTACGGGGTTTCCTCGCGCACCCCGGCGATCTTCAGGCGGAATTCGGGATCGACCGGAACCGGCGTTTCGCCGTACTCGCCCTTGACCAGGTTCACGAACTGGTTCGACACGTTCGAATACATCGGCTTACCGTTTTTAACGTCCAGCGCGCAATTGACGGCCTGGGCGCCCACGATCTGGCTGGTCGGCGTCACCAAAGGCGGCAGACCGGCGTCCAGACGCACGCGCGGGATCAACTGCATCGCGCTCTCGAGGATCGATTCGGACTTGAGCTGCTTGAGCTGGGCCACCATGTTCGTATACATACCGCCCGGAATCTCGGCCTTCTGCACCAGTTCGTTCGGTTTCGGGAAGTTGAAATACTTTTCGATCGCATGACAGGCGTCGAGCAGTTCGGCCTCGTTTCCGTTTTTGGCTGCGGCAATCGCCCGGTCGAACTCCTTGTCGATGTTCTCAGGCAGCTTGTCGGTCAGCGGGTTGAACGCATTCGGGAAAATCTTCACCGCATCCACCGCATCGAGTTCCTTGCGGATCGTATAGAGTTCCTTGTTGATCTTGGCGACGGCCTCCATGTTGATATCGAGCTCCACGCCCATTTTCTTGCAGAAGATGTAGATCAGTTCGATCGCCGGAGCCGCCGGTCCGCCGGCGAAGTTCCAGATATTCGTATCGACGACGTCGACGCCGGCCTCGATCGCAGCCACGACGGAAGCCAGCCCGTAACCGGGCGTACAGTGCGTATGGAAGTCGATCGGAATCGACAGGTTTTTTTTGAACAGCTTGATCAGATCCGAAACGCGTTTGGGCGGGATCAGTCCGCTCATGTCCTTGATCGTGATCATATCGGCGCCCAGAGCGGCCATCTGCTGCGCCTTGTTCAAGAAATACTCGTCGGTGAAAACCGCTTTCGGAAGTTTCTTCCCTTTCAGCGCGGCCTTGATACGTTCCATCGTCGAGAAATGCGGGTCGATCGTGTAGCACACGGCGCAGTCGGCGATACCGCCGTACTTCTTGATATACTTGATCGTAGACTTCACGTTGTTCACGTCGTTCAACGCGTCGAAAATACGCATGATGCCCAGTCCCGACTCGATCGCATTGCGGCTGAATCCCTCGATGATCTCATCGGTATACGGAGCGTATCCGAACAAGTTGCGTCCGCGGGACAGCGCGGTCAGTTTCGAAACGTCGCCCACGACGGCCTTGATCTTTTCGAGGCGGTCCCACGGGTTTTCGTTCAGGTAGCGCATTACGGAGTCGGGCACGGCGCCGCCCCACACCTCCATGGCGTAAAAATTAGCGTCTTTATAGAAAGGCAGGACGCGGTCGATCTGCTCCTGCTTCATCCGGGTGGCAAAAGCGGATTGCTGTCCGTCCCGGAGGGTCAAATCCCTTATCAAAAGTTTTTGAGCCATAGTTGTTTTGATTAGTGCGATGATTTATAAAGTTAGTTTCCCACTGAGCTGGACGGCAACCGTTTACCGCCCCTCTGTTATAATATTAACAAAGATACGAAGTTTTTGCGATAAAACATAAAAAAATCGTTTTTTTATCTTACCCGGAGATTAATTTGGCAAATCCCCGGTTAATGATTACTTTTAGCGTTCGATTACGCGCTGACAAAATACGTTCAGAATCATAAAATCAGGAGGCTATGGAAAGAAATTACAAATTGCCGAAAGAGGGAGGGCTGGAGCCGGGGGCAGATCCTGCCGACATCATCCGAAAATTCGAAAAAATCTACACGAACATTTACGAGAACGAAGCGAGCGGAGCCATGTACGTGGCTCGGGAGATCGCCGGCTGCATCCGCGAGAAACAGTCGGCCGGAGAGATGTGCGTACTGGGCATGACGACCGGGAAATCGCCGGTGGGCCTGTTCCGCGCGCTGGTCGAACTGCATAAAAAAGAGGGGCTCAGTTTTCACAACGTAGTCATATTCAGCCTCGACGAATTCTTCCCGATCTCGCCGAAGGAGTTGCAGAGCCGCAATTACTCGATGCACGAGAGTCTGCTTGATCACATCGACATCAAACCCGAGAACATCCATATCCCGGACGGGACGCTGCCGCAGGACAAAGTCGAAACGTTCTGCCGCGACTACGAAGCGCTGATCGAGCAGTACGACGGCATCGACCTGATGGTGCTCGGTACCGGCGTACAGGGGCAGATCGGGTTCAACGAACCGGGCACCTACACCAATACGCGGACGCGGCTGGTCGCCCTCGGCAACGAAAGCCGCAAGGCCGCCGCATCGATCTTCTACGGCATCAACTACGTACCGCACAAGGCGATCACGATGGGACTGCGAACGATCCTCGACGCCAAACGCATCATCCTGATCGCGTGGGGCGAAGAAAAAGCGTACGTCGTCAAGGAGCTGGTCGAAGGCGAACGCCAACTGTTGGTTCCGGCCACCTGCCTGCAGGAGCACCAGAACATGGAAGTCGTGGTCGACGAAGGCGCCGCCTCGCAACTGACCCGTATCCGCACGCCGTGGCTGGTCGGACGCTGCCTGTGGCCGAAACGTTTTATCCGCACGGCCGTGCTGTGGCTGTGCGAGCAGGTCGACAAACCGATCCTGAAACTGACCTATCAGGACTATGTGGATAACCGTCTCGGCCAGTTGCTCGAAATCTCCGGCATGGCCTACGACGAGATCAATATCCAGGTATTCAACGACCTGCAACACACGATCACCGGATGGCCCGGCGGCAAGCCGAACGCCGACGATTCGACGCGTCCCGAACGCGCGCAGCCGTTCCCCAAACGCGTGCTGATTTTCAGCCCACATCCGGACGACGACGTGATCTCGATGGGCGGCACGTTCCGCCGGCTGATCACCCAGGGACACGACGTCCACGTAGCTTACGAAACGTCCGGCAACATCGCCGTGCACGACGACGTGGTGCTGCAAACGATCGACACCGCCCGCGAATGCGGTTTCAAAGACAAATACGACGAAGTGAAAGCGATCATCGCCGGTAAGCGCAAAGGCGAACCCGAACCGTTGGAACTCCGCAAGCTGAAAGGCTCGATCCGCCGCGCCGAAGCGAAGGCGGCCTGCCGGCACATGGGGCTGAACGACCGGACAAATGTCCACTTCCTGAACCTGCCGTTCTACGAAACGGGAGGCGTCAAAAAGGGACTGCTGACCGAGAACGACATTTCGCGCGTCGTAAAATTATTGCAGGAACTCAAGCCCGACCAAATCTATGCCGCCGGCGACCTGTCCGACCCGCACGGAACGCACCGCACCTGCATCGAAGCGGTCATCGAGGCGATGTACCAGATACAGAACGAACCCTGGGTGAAAGATTGCCGGTTCTGGCTCTACCGGGGCGCATGGCAGGAATGGGATTTGGACATGGTCGACATGGCCGTGCCGCTCAGCCCGGACGAGGTGGTGCAGAAACGCCACGCCATCTACCGCCACCTGTCGCAGAAGGACGTGATGCCGTTCCCCGGCGAAGACAAGCGCGAATTTTGGCAGCGCGCCGAAGAACGTACGCAGAATACCGCCCGGATGTACGACAAGCTGGGAATGGCCGAATATCAAGCGATCGAAGTATTTGTCAGACTGGACCTTTTCAAACTATAAAAAACACAAATCCTTTAATTTATTGAAACCATGAAAAAAATCCTAATCCTGATGAGTTGCGCGGCCTTGCTGTTCTGCGGTTGCAAAGACGACGAAGACAACCAGGCTAAAGTAAGCCGCGAATACCAGACCCGTATCGGTCTCGGACAGGATGGTTATCTCGGAAGTGAAACGAACAATCTGAATCAGCTAAATACGCTGCTCGAAGAAGGTATCGCAAATATCAATAAACAATTCGGAGCCAAATTCACGATCAACGCAACGGGCGCCACCGAGGAAGAAGCTTACGCACAGTGCGATGCACAGGCCAAGCAGAAATACGAGGAGCAAAGCGCGTCGATTAAGGCCGCTCTGGTCGCTCTACAAACTTCATTCAACACGAAAAAAGCAGAATTATTGCCTTCGTTTACCGAAGACGAGAAAAATAAGTATTACATCAACGACGTCGCGTACGGGATGGTGTCTTATCAAAAAAGCATCGCGATCGCTCCCGGATACGAAGACATCTACATCGTGGAAGACACTGCCAACCAAGTGACTTTCAAGGCGGGAAAGGGCGACGTCCAATAACGTTATTTACAGAATGTCCGGGTTGAGACCCCGTTTATGGCCGGTTACGGCTGCCCATAGTGGTCCAGAACGTTCACAACCGAGAACAAATAAAATATTTTTAATTATGAGAGTCATCATCGAACCCAACGGCGGACAGGTATCGGCCTGGGGAGCCGCCTACATTGCCAAACGCATCAACGAACACAACAAAAAGGAGAAACGGCCTTTCGTACTGGGTCTTCCGACGGGTTCCACCCCGTTGGGCACCTATAAAAAGTTGATCGAATACTGCAAAGCGGGCAAAGTTTCGTTCGCCAACGTCGTAACGTTCAACATGGACGAGTACGTAGGCATTCCGAAAGACCATCCGGAAAGCTACCATTCGTTCATGTGGAACAACTTCTTCAGCCACATCGACATCAAACCCGAAAACGTCAACATCCTGAACGGCAATGCGCCCGACCTATGCAAGGAGTGCGCCGACTACGAAGCCCGTATCCGGGCCGCAGGCGGCATCGATTTGTTCATGGGCGGCATCGGCCCCGACGGACACCTCGCGTTCAACGAACCTTTTTCGTCGCTGAACTCGCGGACGCGCGTCAAATCGCTGACCAAGGATACGATCATCGCGAACTCGCGCTTTTTCGGCGGCGACGTCAACCTGGTTCCCAAAACGGCGTTGACCGTGGGCGTGGGCACCGTGATGGACGCCCGCGAGGTGATGATCCTGACGATGGGACACAACAAAGCGCGCGCGCTGGCCGCCGGCATCGAAGGCGGTTACAGCCACCAGTGGACGATCAGCGCGTTGCAAGTACATCCCAAAGGAATCATCGTCTGCGACGAGGACGCAACCGACGAACTGAAAGTAGGTACTTACAAATACTTCAAAGACATCGAGTCGGCGAACCTCGATCCGGCGAAACTGTTCGCATAGGTTCCCCGTTTTACGGCATATTCTCGAAAAGCCCTCGGAAACGGGGGCTTTTTTATTATATTTGCGCAAATTAACCGCACTAACACACAGACATGGCAGACGAAAAAATCATATTCTCGATGGTCGGAGTCAGCAAGACTTTCACGAACCAGAAAAAAGTGCTGAACGGCATCTACCTGTCGTTTTTCTACGGGGCTAAAATCGGGATCATCGGGCTGAACGGCTCCGGGAAATCGACGCTGATGAAGATCATCGCCGGGCTGGACAAGAATTTCCAGGGCGAAGTGGTCTTCTCTCCGGGCTATACGGTCGGCTACCTCGAACAGGAACCGCAGTTGGACGATACGAAAACCGTCCGCGAAGTGGTCGAGGAAGGGTGCGCCGACGTGGTCGCGCTGCTGAAAGAGTACGAAGAGGTCAATGCGAAGTTCATGGAGCCGATGGACGACGACCAGATGGCGAAGCTGATCGAACGGCAGGGCGAGCTGACCGAACTGATCGACCACAAGAACGGCTGGGAACTGGACGCCACGCTCGAACGCGCGATGGACGCGTTGCGGTGTCCGGACGCCGACCAATCCGTCAAACACCTGTCGGGCGGCGAACGCCGCCGCGTGGCGCTGTGCCGGCTGCTGTTGCAGCAACCGGACGTACTGCTGCTCGACGAGCCGACGAACCACCTCGACGCCGAGAGCATCGACTGGCTCGAACAGCACCTGCAACAGTACAAGGGAACGGTCATCGCCGTTACGCACGACCGCTATTTCCTCGACAACGTGGCCGGCTGGATCCTCGAACTCGACCGCGGCGAAGGCATTCCCTGGAAAGGCAATTACAGCAGTTGGCTCGAACAGAAATCGAACCGTCTCGCGCAGGAAGAGAAGCAGGAGAGCAAACGGCGCAAAACGCTGGAGCGCGAGCTGGAATGGGTTCGCATGGCCCCGTCCGCCCGCCACGCGAAGAGCAAAGCCCGTCTGTCGGCCTACGACAAGATGCTGAACGAAGATACGAAACAAAAGGAGGAAAAACTCGAAATCTACATCCCGAACGGCCCGCGCCTCGGCGACGTGGTGATCGAAGCGCAGGACGTGTCGATGGGCTACGGCGACCGGCTGCTGTACGAACACCTGAGCTTCTCGTTGCCGCCCGCCGGAATCGTCGGCGTGATCGGCCCGAACGGGGTCGGCAAGACCACGCTGTTCCGGCTGATTATGGGGATCGAAAAGCCGCTGCACGGCTCGTTCCGCGTCGGCGAGACGGTCAAGCTGGCCTACGTCGATCAGCAACACGCGTCGATCGACCCGGAAAAGACGGTTTACCAGGTCATCTCGCAGGACAGCGAGCTGATCCAGCTCGGCGGCCGCAGCGTCAACGCCCGGGCCTACGTGTCGCGCTTCAACTTCAGCGGCGCCGACCAGGAGAAAAAGTGCGGCGTGCTGTCGGGCGGCGAACGCAACCGGCTGCACCTGGCCCTCGCGCTGAAGGAGGAAGGCAACGTGCTGCTGCTCGACGAGCCGACCAACGACATCGACGTCAACACGCTGCGCGCCCTCGAAGAAGGGTTGAATAACTTTGCAGGATGCGCCGTAGTGATCTCGCACGACCGCTGGTTCCTCGACCGCATCGCCACGCACATCCTCGCGTTCGAAGGCGACTCGCAGGTCGTGTTTTTCGAAGGCGGTTACAGCGAATACGAAGAGAACAAGCGCAAACGCCTCGGCGACGACACCCCGCACCGGGTGAAATACCGCAAACTGGTCGCCGACTAAACACCGACAGCGTATGAAAACCTCACTCGGACACCTACCGCAGCGCAAAGCGGAGGAACTCGAAATCCTCACAAAGTACATCCGCAGGGCCGTACCGGCCCAAATGGTTATCTTGTTCGGCAGCTATGCGCGCGGCAACTGGGTCGAACTCGACGAACGGTTCGACTACGGGGTTCATACGACTTTCCAAAGCGACTACGATATCCTGGTGCTAGTCGAGCACGGAGTGGAACCTTACGGGGCCGCACGGAAGTTGGATCGTGTAGAAGATGTTTTCGCAAGAAACACCCGTTCGGATACCCCGGTCAGTTTTATACTGGAACATATCCAAACTTTTAATAAATATCTCGCAGAAGGTCGGTATTTCTGGACGGACATCGCCGAAGAGGGGATCATGCTGTACGACAACGGGAAGTTTACGCTCGATACGCCGTGCGAACTGAATGCACAAGAGTTTAAAGGACAGGTACAGGAATATTTTGAGGAATGGAACGGTCGCGGAGAAACATTCTATAAATACGCTGCCCTAGCGCACTCCAACAAAGATCATAAATTTTCCATTTTCAATTTCCATCAAGCATGTGAATCTTTCCTCCACACGATCAGACTGATCCACACCCTTAAAAAACCGAGGATACACGACCTCGAAAAACTGGTAAAATCCTGTAAAGTGCATACGCCGGAAATCCTTGCATTTTTTCCGACCGACACAGAAGAGAGCAAACGCTTGTTCAAAATATTGAACGACGCCTATATCGCCGCACGCTACGATCCGAAATACACGATCGCCCCGGCGGACATCGACCGCATCCGGCCGCACGTCGAACTGCTGCGCCAGATCACCCGCAACGCTTACGATAAAAAGATCGCCGAACTGGACGCTTTGATCGACAGTTCGCCAACGAAATAAAATTTTAGAAAACACACCGTCATGGCACAAAAACCATCCATTCCGAAGGGCACACGCGATTTCGGCCCGGACGAGATGATTAAACGCACCTACATTTTCGACACGATAAAAAGCGTCTTCCGCACCTACGGATTCCTGCCGCTCGAAACGCCGGCGATGGAAAACCTCTCGACGCTGCTCGGAAAATACGGCGACGAGGGCGACAAGCTGCTCTTTAAAATCCTGAATTCGGGGGACTTCCTGAGCGGAGTCGCACCCGAAACGTTGCAGGATGCCGACGCCAACCGCAACGCGCTGTCGGTGAAAATGTGCGAAAAAGGATTGCGTTACGACCTCACCGTACCGTTCGCCCGCTACGTCGTACAACACCAGAACGAAATCTCGTTCCCGTTCCGGCGCTACCAGATCCAGCCGGTATGGCGCGCCGACCGGCCGCAGAAGGGACGCTACCGCGAGTTTTTCCAGTGCGACGTCGATATCATCGGCAGCCGCAGCCTGCTCAACGAAGTCGAGCTGATCGAAATCGTGGCGGCCGTGTTCAAAAAACTCGGCATCCGGATCGCGCTGAAGATGAACAACCGCAAGATCCTGTACGGCATCGCCGAGACCATCGGTCACGCCGACAAGATGACCGACATCACCGTGGCGATCGACAAACTCGAAAAGATAGGAATCGAAGCGGTCAACGAAGAGCTGCTTTCGAAAGGTATCTCCGAGCAGGCCGTGGCCGCGCTGCAACCGATCCTGTCGCTCAACGGTACGAACCGCGAGAAGCTGCGACAGTTGCGCGCGGTGATCGGCGGCAGCGAAACAGGAATCGCCGGCATCGACGAGATGGAAACGATCTTCGGATACGTCGAAGCGCTTGGCACGGAATTGGATATCGAACTGGATTTGTCGCTGGCGCGCGGGCTGAACTACTACACCGGCGCGATCTTCGAAGTAAAGGCGAAGGATTTCGCGATCGGCAGTATCTGCGGCGGCGGACGCTACGACGACCTGACCGGAATTTTCGGTATGCCGGGCATGTCGGGAGTAGGCATCTCGTTCGGAGCCGACCGGATCTACGACGTGATGTGCGGACTCTGCCTCTACCCCGAAGAAGCGGGCGTCACCACGCGGGTTTTGTTTCTGAATTTCGGGGAAACCGAACAACCGGCCGCCTTGCGCGCGATGAAACAACTGCGGGCCGCAGGCATCCCGTGCGAAATGTACCCCGACGCCGCGAAGATGAAAAAGCAGATGGAATACGCCAACCGGCGCGCGATCCCGCTGGTGGTGATCATCGGCAGCGACGAACTGGCCGCCGGAAACGCCACCGTCAAAAACATGGCGACCGGCGAACAGCAGGCCGTTCCGCTGGCGGAACTGGCCGCGCGCCTGCAATAATGCGCCGGCGAGGCGCGTTATCACAAGGACATTAAAGATACTGCAATGATAAGAATGAAAATCCATATCCTGCTGGCGACGCTGCTGTTCGCGGCGCCGGCGCTTGTTTCTGCACAGAACGACGCGAAAGACGATCCGGCCGGCAACCTGCAGAAATTCCAGCAGTTCTACCGTTACCTGAACGGCGCCTACGTCGATACGGTACACAACAATGCGCTGGTCGAAAGCGCGATCCGCGAAGTGCTGCTGCAACTCGACCCGCATTCGACTTACGTATCTCCCGAGGAGATGGTCGAAGTCAAGGAGAGCTTCGACGGCAGTTTCAGCGGCATCGGCATCGAATTCAACGTACTGCGCGATACGATCATCGTGGTCAACGTCATTTCGGGCGGTCCCGCCGAACAGGTGGGCCTGCTCCCCAACGACCGGATCGTCGCGGTGGACGGCAAAAGCTCGGTCGGCGTCAAACAGATCGACGTGCCGAAACTGCTGCGCGGGCCGAAAGGCAGCCGGGTAGAGACGCGGATCGTCCGCCACGGCGGCGGCGAACCGCTCGACTTCACGATCGTGCGCGACAACATTCCGATCAATACGGTGGACGCCGCCTACAAGGTCGATCCGAAGACCGGTTACATTCGAATCAACCGTTTCGCGAACAATACTTACAAGGAGTTCACGGACGCCGTGCAGAAACTGGGGCCGATGGACGCCCTGATCCTCGACCTGCGCAGCAACGGCGGCGGGCTGATGGGCGGAGCCGTACAACTGAGCAACTTTTTCCTACCCGAAGGTTCGGTGATCGTATCGACCGAAGGGATGCGCGTGCCGCCCGACCGAATCGTCGCGAAAGAAGACGGCCCGTTCACGAAAGGGAAGGTGATCGTGCTGGTCAACGAGACTTCGGCTTCGGCCAGCGAGATCGTATCCGGAGCGATTCAGGACTGGGACCGCGGCCTGCTGATCGGCCGGCGCACGTTCGGCAAGGGACTCGTCCAACGGCAGTTCCCGTTACAGGACGGCTCGGCGGTGCGGCTGACCGTAGCGCGCTACCACACGCCGACCGGACGTATGATCCAGCGCCCGTATGAAAACGGCAATTTGGACGCCTATTATGAAGATTTCAACAAACGGTTCGAACCGGGAGCTTCCGATTCGGTCGGCGGCGACACCACGCAGCGATTCAAAACCCTGCGTAGCGGCCGCACCGTCTACGGCGGCGGCGGAATCACGCCCGACATCGTCGTACCGCTCGATACGTCGGACTATACGAAATACTGGGGCAGCCTGGTGCGTCAGGGCGTCATCAACGAATTCGTCATCGAATACCTGGACGAGAACCGTCCGGCGCTGTCGTCGCGTTACGCGGCTCCCGAAAAGTTCGTCAGCGACTTCACCGTCTCCGACGACGTGCTCGACGCCCTGACGGCCAAGGCCACGAAAAAGGGGATCGCCTTCGACGCCGCAGAGTTCGAACGTTCGAAAAAAGCGCTGAAAACCCAATTGAAAGCGTTGATCGCGCAAAAAATGTGGGGAGTCAACGAATACTACCTCGTCGTCAACGGCGAGGACGACCCGGTCTTCGCCAAAGCACTCGAAGTGCTGCGCGACTGGGAGCGTTACGGTTCCGGCATCGCCTACTGATTCGATCAGAAACGATCCATCCGCTCCGCCGGCCGCAAATCGGTTTTTGCAGCCGGCGGAGCCGTATAGGCTTATTTTGCCCCGAATATTTGCTTATATCTCTTTTTCTTTTTAATTTTAACAACCTATAACTGCTAACAAAAACGAAAGGCATGAATCATTTTGACTACAAAAAGGAAAGCGAAAGCGACGGAGCGGAAGAGATCTACTCAAAAATAGTCAGGGCCGGACGGCGCACCTATTTCTTCGACGTGAAGGCAACGCGGAACGACGATTATTACGTGACAGTCACCGAAAGCCGGAAAAAAACCGAAAAGGACGGAAAATTCTCGTTCGAAAAACACAAGATCCACCTTTACAAGGAGGACTTCTGCAAATTCGCGGAAGGACTCGACGAAGTGGTCGGGTACATCCGGGAGCACAAGCCGGAGTGTTTCAATCCGGACGGCTCGGCGATCAGCAGCATCCCCGCGTCGCTGGACGACGAATTCGACAAACTGTAACGCACGACAACGAAAACAAAGGCGTCCGAAAAAGATCCGGACGCTTTTTTCATTCCGTATGAGAAAAAACGTATTGTTGGGCTTCAGCGGCGGCATCGACAGCACGGCGGCGGCGCGGTACCTCGCCGAACAGGGCCATGCCGTCACGCTGCTTACGCTGGATACCGTCGGGGAAGAGGGTCTCGAAACGCGCATCCGGCAGGCGGCCGGACGGCTGAACCTTCCGTTCCGGATCGAAAATGTCCGCGAAGTTTTCCGCGAAGAGATCGTCCGCTATTTTACCGGCAGCTACCTGCGCGGCGAAACGCCCGCGCCCTGCACTCGCTGCAATCCCCGGGTCAAATGGAAAACGCTGTACGACATCGCCCGGCGCGAACATTACGACCATATCGCCACCGGACACTACTTCCGTGTTCGCTGCGAAAACGGAAAATACTTCGTGCGCACGGCCGCTGACCCGGCCAAAGATCAGTCCTATTACCTGTGGGGCTTGTCGCAGGAATACCTGCGGATAGCCCTGACGCCGATGGGCGAACGAATCAAAAAAGCGGTGACCGCATCGCTCCCGTCCGCCCTCCGGTCGCGGGAGAGCATGGGCGTCTGTTTCCTGCAAGGACTCTCCTACTCCGAGTTCCTGAAAACGCAGGTTCCCGGAATCGTTCCCGGCGAAATCGTCGATGCACGGGGAAAGACGATCGGACGCCACGACGGCTGCGCGTTCTACACGATCGGACAAAAACGCGGACTGCGCACCGACTCCGGCGAACCGGTCGTCGTCACCGGGATCGACGCCGCGCGGAACCGGGTGACCGCAGGATGCGACGCCGACCTTTTTTACCGCCGGTTGACCGTCCGGGAGTTCTGCGCCGCCGATCCGCAGCGGCTGACCGACTCGCAAACCGTACGGGTCAAAATACGGGGCGTGGGCCGCAACCCGGAGGGTTACGCGCGCGTCCGAATCGACGGGCAGTCGTTGCTCGTCGAACTCCGCGAACCGGCCTGGGCCCCGGCCAAGGGACAGCCCGTCGTTTTCTACGACGGCGACCTGGTCGTCGGAGGAGGCATCCTCGCCGACTGCCGGCGGTAAAACGCTCCGTAAAAGCGTAAACCCGATCGTTCCGGTCACTTTTTACGCGCTGCGAAGCCCCGGTCTGAAAAATTTTTGGTAAACTTGCATCGTTAAACCCGCACCGCGCGCGGTGCGCCACGTTCACGGCATGAATATTCTGAAAAAAACCTACAACTGGGTGCTCGGCTGGGCCGACAGCCGCTGGGGAGCGGCCGCACTGTTCGTCCTCGCATTCGCCGAATCCAGCTTTTTTCCGATTCCTCCCGACGTCCTGCTGATCGCCCTGGGACTCGGATGCGCCGCCAAAGCGTTCCGCTACGCGCTGATCTGCACAATCGGTTCGGTACTCGGCGCCATGGCCGGATACGCCATCGGACACTACCTGTGGCAGACCCCGGGCGGGGAATTCACCGCCATCGCCGATTTCTTTTTCCGGATCATTCCCGGATTCACCCATACGGAATACGACAAAATCTGCGCGATGTACAACCAGTACAACTTCTGGGTCGTATTCACCGCCGGATTCTCGCCGATCCCCTACAAACTGATCACGATCACCGCCGGAGTGTTCAAGATCGACTTTCCGGTCTTCCTCGTCGCATCGGTCGTCAGCCGGGGCCTGCGTTTTTTCTTAATTAGCTGGTTGATATGGAAATACGGGGAGCCGATCAAACGTTTTATCGACAAATATTTCAACTGGCTGGCGCTGGTATTCACCGTTCTGCTGATCGGCGGATTCTTCGCCATCAAACACGCTTTCTGACATGAAACTGTACGGACTGATCGGGTATCCGCTCGGACACTCGTTTTCACAACGCTATTTTACCGATAAATTCGCCGCCGCAGGAATCGCCGACTGCGCCTACCGGAATTTTCCGATCGAAACGATCGAAGGCGTCGAAACCGTATTGCAAACGCCCGGCCTGCGCGGATTCAATGTCACGATCCCGTATAAACAAGCGATCGTCCCGTATCTGTCCGGCCTGAGCGACGAAGCACGGGCGATCGGCGCGGTGAACTGCGTAAAGATTACGCCCGAAGGCCTGACCGGTTACAATACCGACGCCTACGGATTCCGCCGTTCGCTGCTGAATCTGCTGGGCGACGTCCGCCCCGAAAAGGCGCTCGTACTCGGCACGGGCGGCGCTTCGAAAGCCGTGAAATACGTGCTCGAACAACTCGGCATCGCTTTCGACGCGGTATCGCGCGACGGAAAAAACGGAGCGTACACCTACGGCGACCTCCCCGAAGAGATCGTACGCGCTCACCGGCTAATCGTCAATGCCACGCCGCTGGGCACTTTCCCGAACGCGGAAGGCTGTCCCGTCCTGCCGTACGAAGCCCTCGGCGCCGGGCATTTCCTGTTCGACCTGGTATACAACCCGGCAGTCACCGAATTTCTGAAGCGCGGCGCGGCGCAGGGGGCTGCAACCCGCAACGGTTACGACATGCTGGTCGGGCAGGCCGAAAAAGCATGGGAGATCTGGAACGAATAATTGTCCGCACGATACAAAAACGAAAGAGGCTGTCGCTCAGTGCGACAGCCTCTTTCGTTTTTTACTACCGATAAATTCCTTCCTTTTATAAAATCAATCCTTTGACGCGGAATTTCCGTCTCCGGACTAAACCACATCGATCCCCTTCTCTTTCAACAAATCGAGTCCGATATCCTTCAGGCGGTATTTCTGGATCTTGCCGCTCGCCGTCATCGGATAACCTTCGACGAAAAAGATGTATTTCGGAATCTTATACCGGGCGATCTGCCCGCGGCAGTAGAGTTTAACCTCCTCTTCGGTAAGCGTACAGCCTTCCTTGATCTTTATAAAAGCGCCCACCTGTTCCCCGTATTTCGGACTCGGGATACCGGCCACTTCGATCGCCTCGATCTGCGGCATCTTGTACAGGAAATTCTCGATCTCGCGCGGATAGATGTTCTCGCCGCCGCGGATAATCATCTCCTTGATCCGCCCGGTGATCCGGAAATAGCCGTTTTCATCCATTACGCCGAGGTCGCCCGAATGCAGGAAACCGTTCTCGTCGATGATCGCAGCGGTAGCTTCCGGATTCTTGTAATACCCTTTCATGATGTTGTACCCCTTGCAGCACATCTCGCCGGGAGTCCCCGGAGGACATTCCTCGTTGGTTTGCGGATCGAGCACCTTCACCTCGACGTTCGGAAAAGCCCGCCCGACGGTCGTCGCGCGAATCTCCATCGAATCGGTCGTCGCCGAAGCCGTCATACCGGGCGAGGTTTCGGTCAGGCCGTATACGCTGATGATCTCCTTGCAGTACATTTTGTCCATCACCTGCTTCATCGTCTCGATCGGGCAGGGCGCGCCGGCCATGATCCCGGTACGCAGCGAACTCAGGTCGAACATATCGAACATCGGATGGTGCAGCTCGGCGATGAACATCGTCGGCACGCCGTGCAGCGCCGTACAGCGTTCGCGGTGCACCGACGCCAGCACTTTCAGCGGATCGAAATCCTCGACCATCACCATCGTCGAACCGTGCGTAATCACCGAACAGACCCCCAGCACGCAACCGAAACAATGGAACAGCGGCACGCAAATCAGCAGTCGGTCGGCCGCAGTAAAATGCATCCGGTCGCCGATCGTCAGCCCGTTGTTCAAGATATTGTGACTGGTCAGCATCACCCCTTTCGGGAATCCGGTCGTCCCGGACGTATACTGCATATTGATCTCGTCGTGACAGTCCACCCGCGACTTGGCCCGTTCGAGCTCGTCGTCGCCGACCAGCGTCCCGAGCTTCATCAGTTCGGAAGTATTGTACATGCCGCGCAATTTCTCCTGTCCGATGTAAACCACGTTCCTCAACTCCGGAAACTTCTCGCTGCGCAGCTTTCCGCGCTGCGTGGTCTTCAGTTCCGGAACCAGGTCGTACAGGATCTGCACATAGTCGCTGTCGCGGTAGCCGTTCACCATACACATCGTATGGATATCGGCGTTTTTCATGATGTATTCGAGTTCGGCGTTCTTGTAGTTCGTATTGACGGTCACCAGTACGGCCCCGATCTTGGCGGTCGCAAACATGAACGTCATCCAGTCGGGCACGTTTTTCGCCCATACGCCGACTTTGCTGCCCTTGGTCACCCCGATCGACAGCAACCCTTTTGCAAAAATATTGACCCGTTCGTCGAACTCCTTGTAAGTAAACCGCAACCCGCGGTCCGGATAAATCATGAACTCATGATCCGGATCTTCCGCTACGTATTTCTCAAGAATGCCCCCGACGGTATAGTCGATCAATTCTTGTTTTTCCATTTTCTACGAAATCCAACCTTTTAAAAAGGCGTGTAAACCACCGCCAGGATTTTGGCTTTTTCACCGGGCGCCTGCACTGAAATATTGTGAGGAACGATCGAATCGAAATAGATGCTTTCCCCTTGGTTCACAACGTATTTATCACTACCGTAACGCACTTCGACGCTCCCGTCCAACACGTAAATGAACTCCTCGCCTTCGTGGTGCGACAAAGCTGACATCTCGTCGGGATCGGTATATTCCACGTTAATGATAAAGGGTTCCATGTTGCGGTCGGTCTTGTTTTCGGCCAGCGAACGGTATTTGAGGTGCTCGATATCAGAGCCGTTTCCCTTGGACAGGTGTACCGACAACTGAGGCGTCTGCTGTTCCCGGTGAGTCAACGTAGGCTCAGGGCATTCCATTCCGTCGAGAAAAGTGCCCAGACGAATGCCCAACGTCCGCGACAGTTTGATCAGCGTCGCCAGCGACGGCAGCATCTTACCGGTCTCAATCTGTTCAATTTGAGATTGTTGAACCCCAGATTGAACCGCTAAATCTTCCACGGAAAACTGATTGTCTTCGCGAAGTCGTTTCAGCTTATAACCAATATTCTCTGTCATAATTTGAAAAATTTCGTTTTGTTGTGATTCGAAGTAACCCCGAATTCCCGAAATCCGCAAATAATTATTTCCGGAAATTACGAAACCCAAAACAAACGCGCCCGATTCAGGAGCGACAAAACGTCTTCGATGGGATATTTTTTAAGATAAACCATGCATCTGTAAGTCATATTTGTCCCAAGTTTTTTCGATTCGTAAATAATGCTCGAAATCTTCCATTCATTGAAGATTAATCTTTAGAATACTTATTTACAGATTAACAGAACACAAAATGCAATGTTTTACCTATGTTGTACCTATCAAAAAAAACAAACACTCGACTTATTATAAGTCAAGTGTTTGAAAATTATTCCTGTGGTCCCCGTGGGGCTCGAACCCACGACCCCAACATTAAGAGTGTCGTGCTCTACCAACTGAGCTAGAGAACCATCTTGTAAAATCGTTTGCAAAGATAAGCAGAAAAATCTTTTTATGCAACACTCTGGCGATAAAACCTTATCCTATTTCTCCGGGAGAGGAATCGTGAAGCGGTTTCGACAGGAAGGCGCAGCGGACTCCCAAACGGCGGGACGGGGCGTTGCTGTCCGTATGCTTCGATGATTGCGGTTGCGGATTCTTCGTCGCCGGACAAGGTAAATAAGACGGGGCCGGGATTGCAATCCCGGCCCCGGTCTTTATCTTCGGCTCCGTTTATTCGTATTCGCCGCTCTTTAGCATACTGACTTCCCGCGGGCTCAGGAACCGCCAGCCGCCGCGTTTGAGCCGTTTTTTGGTCAGGCCTGCGAAATAGACTCGATCGAGCTTTTGCACCGAATAGCCGAGCGATTCGAAAATACGCCGAACGATCCTGTTTTTGCCCGAATGGATTTCGATTCCGACCTCTTTCCGGTTTTCGCTGACATAGCTGACCTCGTCGGCGAAGATAGGCCCGTCTTCGAGGGTAATTCCCTCGGCGATTTTGGTCATGTCTTCTTCCGATAGAGGTTTGTCGAGCGTCACCTGGTAGATTTTCTGCTTGTTGTAGCTCGGATGCGTCAGTTTGCGGGTCAGGTCGCCGTCGTTGGTGAACAGCAGTACCCCGACGCTGTTTTTGTCGAGACGTCCGACCGGATACACCCGTTCGGTGCAGGCTCCTTTGATCAGATCCATCACCGTTTTGTCCGAATGCGGGTCTTCGACCGACGTTACGAAGCCTTTCGGCTTGTTCATCAGGATGTATACTTTCTTTTCCCCCTTGACGATTTCGCCGTTGAAGCGCACTTCGTCCTCCGGGTTTACTTTCGTTCCGAGTTCGGTGACGATCTTGCCGTTGACCGCCACAACGCCGGCCGTGATCAGGTCGTCCGCTTCGCGGCGCGAGCAGATGCCCGAATTGGCGATGAAACGGTTCAGGCGGATAGCGCCCTGCGGTTTGGGAGCGTCGTAGCGCGGATAATCTTCTTTCCGGTCTTTTTTGAATCGGGAGTCGTGGGTTCGCGCCCCACGGGAGCTGTCGCTTCTATCCCATTTTTTACCGAAACCGCCTTTGCGGTCGCCGTCTTTCTGGAAACGCGGACGCTCGCCGTACGGCTGCGATTCGTCGCGCCGTTGCGGTTTGTACGAACCCGAAGGCCGGTCGTCCTTGCGCCACGGCCGGTCTTCGCGTTCGGGCCGGTCGTTTTTACGGTAGCGTTCGTCTTTGTCGAACCGGTCGGGTCGGTCGTTGCGGTTGAACCGGTCATCCTTGTTGTAGCGGTTGCCGTCGCGCTGCGGTCGGTCTTCGCGCTCGAACCGGTCGTTTTTGCGGTAACGGTCGTCTTTGTCGAACCGGTCGCCGCGATTTTCGCGGTTGTAGCGGTCGTCCCGGTTGGCTCCGTATTTCGGTTTCCCGTAGGGACGGTCGTCCCGATCGCGGGAGCCGCTTTTCAGCCGGTTGTCTTTCGTGAAATTGGGGTTGAACGAGCGGCGCTGTTCGTCGCCGCGGCGGTCGTACGGATTGTCCGACGACGTCCCGTGCGGTTTGGCCGGACGGCTGATGCGCGGGCGTTTGTCTTTCGAGAACGACGACAGCGCGTCTTCCCGGTGCGAAGAACTTCTCGAATCTTCCCGATTGAAGGAGTCCCCGGAACGGTCGCGGCGGGGCGAATCCCCGTAAGCGCCTTTCCTGTTTTTCGGATCGAATGGTTTCATGCAATGAAATAATAAAAAGTAATACGTATAACGCCCCGATATTTCGGGCAAATCGAAATCATCCGGCAATTAAACGGTTCAAAGGTATAGCTATTTTTTTATAAATATGATAACTTTGCGATCTATTTAGTTGCGTATGAATTACAATTTCGATAAAATCATTTCCCGCGAGGCGACCGACTGCGAAAAGTTCGACGCGCGGGACGAGGTGTTCGGACGTGCGGACGTGATTCCGATGTGGGTCGCCGATATGGATTTTGCAGTGCCCGAGGCCGTTACCGAAGCGATCGTCCGCCGGGCCGGGCATCCGATTTACGGATATACCTTTCGTTCGGACGGTTATTTCCGGTCGGTGATCGACTGGGTGGGGCGTCACAGCGGTTGGAAAGTGGAAAAGGAGTGGATCGACTTCGCTCCGGGCGTGGTCGCCGGAATCGTTTTCGCGCTGCGTGCGTTCACGCAGGAGGGCGACAGGGTGGTGATCCAGCCGCCGGTCTACCATCCGTTCGCGCGGCAGACGCGGTTCAACAACCGGGTGGTCGTCAACAACCCGCTGTTGCAGCGTGCCGACGGCAGTTTCGGGATCGACTTCGACGACCTCGACCGCAAGCTCGCCGGGGCGAAGGTTTTCCTGATGTCGAACCCGCACAATCCGTCGGGACGCGTCTATACGGCCGAGGAGCTTACGCGCATCGGTGAACTGTGCGTGAAGCACGACGTGGTGATCCTGTCGGACGAGATTCATGGCGACCTTGTTTACAAACCGCATAAGCATATTCATATCGCAGCGCTGGACGAAGCGTTCGCGCGCCGGACGGTGACGTTCACCGCGCCGAGCAAGACGTTCAACCTGGCCGGGCTTTCGACCTCGGTGGCGATCACGCCGGACGCCGCGTTGCGCCGCCGCCTGCAACAGGAGTTTAACAAACTACATGCCGATCAGGGAAATATCTTCGGCACGGTCGCGCTCGAGGCAGCTTATACACACGGCGACGAGTGGCTCGAACGCCTGCTGGAGTATCTCGAAGGCAATATCCGGTATGTCACGGACTTTTTGCATCGGAAAATGCCGTCCGTAAAGTGCGTGCCGCCCGAAGGGACGTACCTGATGTGGCTCGATTTCCGCGCATGGCCGATGACGCATGAGGAGATTTACCGGTTTATGGTCGAGCGGGCCGGGATCGGCGTCAACGAAGGCGCGATGTTCGGCGAAGAGGGACGCGGGTGGATGCGGATGAATATCGCCACGCAGCGCTCGGTGGTCGAACGGGCGATGAACCAACTGTCCGAAGCCGCGCGCGCGGCGGGGCTTTGCGAGTAGCGGAGGCTTCCGGAAAGTTTGATCGAAAGCGAGCCGGCCGAAAAATCGGCCGGCTCGCTTTTGTCGTTTATCGGGACGTTTTTATTTCCGGCTCGCGCTGTCGTAAAATGCGATACGGTCGCGGCAGACTTTTTCGGTAATATCGCGCAGACGTTCCACGCGCACGGTCAGCGCGTCTGTATCGTCTTTCGAGACAGCGAAATCATCGTTGTACCGAGCTTCGACGTAGGCGCGTTGCAGCAGTTTGAACAGCCGTTCCTCTTCCGGGGTGTCGCGCGGAAAGACTTTCGCCAATTCCAGCGTGTAAGGCTTGCACTTTTCTATCAGAAATTCGAGGTCGTGTTCTTTATAGCCGTAAAGGACGTAGACCAACGGGATGGACTTCAGAAAGTTTTCAGTGGCTTGATGGAGATAAAAAGAGGCTTGCTTGTAATCCTTTCTTTTTAATGTATTCGGTACGTCAAAAAGAAAACTGTTGGCTCTGCTGAACTTGTTGTTGAGATATTCCTGTGCCATTTTCTTAATTTTTGGATAATCCAAATCGCACGGCGTAGCTAATTGATACTCTTCCGAATCGTAGAGCATGATACCCTGCGCCAGAATATCGACGTAGAAATAGCGCCCCTCGGAAAGCGCGTTGTTCAGTTTGGAAATACTTTCGTTGATAAATTGCGGATGCGTGTGGAATTCCGCGTTCTTGCCTTCCAGGAAACGGTTGCCGATACGGGCAGCCGCGGTGGACTCCCTAACTCCCAGCCGCTTTTTCGTAACGATAAGCAAGTCGTAGTCACTGATGTAAAACGTTCTCACGCCGAAGTCGCGGCGTTCGTCGCACTCGACATAGGTATTTCGGGCGTAACTACCGTAAAGGATAACCATCACGACGTCTTTCACCTCGTCGCGGATCAGGCGGACGAGTTCGCGCAGGTCGCGCTGTTTGCGCTCGGGCAGGAAGTCGATCGAGTTCTTCATACTCACAAAATTAGCAAGAAATTTCCAGAAATACATACCCGGCGCGGTTAATTGATTTTTATTCGTATCTTTGTTTTATGGTTCCTTAAAGCGGATTCATTGTACAGGGGACGGCTCGTGCTGTCCGGGAACGAATCTAAAAAGCAATTACTATGCAAACTTTAAGGAATTACGACGATTCGGCATAGCCGAAGGAGATATTATAAAGGGTAAACAACTCTTTATACCTAACAGCAAACATAGGAACCTCTTTCGGGAGGGTTTGAGATTGGTATAACGGTTGTCAGCCTTTGTTATGTCCTGCCCGTAATGGGTGGGGCAGACAAGGGCGCAGGACAGCTTCCAGTTTCGGGTTTCCTATGACCTGCTGTTAGGGGCTGCAAATGCGCCCTCTTTTTATGCCTTTTTCCGAACGGCTTCGGATTTCATCGGGCGCAGCAACGATCCGTTTTTTTAATTATTCGCCTTATGAAAAAAATCATTCAATCCCCTTCGTGGGATCGCATCGTCACGATACTCAAAAACGAAACGCTGTGCGTGAACG
>ENA-UOJE01001094-UOJE01001094.1-human-gut-metagenome-genome-assembly--contig:-C23-NODE-1094-length-25949-cov-15.655943_pt1 | contig 25949 bp, 39 predicted proteins | sample MGYA00242341_ERZ723888 | MGnify/ENA metagenome assembly ERZ723888 | reverse complement strand
TATCTTTTGGAGCTACTGGCCGGACTTGAACCGGCGACCTGCTGATTACGAATCAATCCTTGATTCTAAAAAAACGCCAAAAATGGGCTTTTTTCGCGAAAAAACCTCGTTTTCTAGTATATTAAAATTTCCGTCCCTAGTTCGTCCCTACTTTGGTAAAAATATTTTCATACTTATTTCGGTGTTTCTGCGCCGCCACTTTTGCCATGTTTAAAAGAACTTGACATTTTTCTTTTATTCGTGTAGTATACTAATAGTGAATGTGTGACGGAAACTCTAGAAGTCCGCCAACAAGAAAAAGCGTCTTGAGTTTTTCAAGGCGTTTTTTCTTTGTAAAAAATCATAAAAACTTTAACAAAAGGCTTGACATTATGCGCACAAATGCGTATAATAATAGTGTAATGAGGTTGTACGAATGAAACGCAAAGATTTGATAAAACTATTAGAGGCGAACGGTTGGTATTTCTCACGCGAAGGTAGCAACCACACAATATACACGAACGGCGAGAAATACGAAGCCGTGCCGCGACACAATGAAGTCAAAGAGAATTTGGCAAAAGCGATTATACGTCGCAATAAATTAAAATAACGGAGGTAATTAACATGAAACACGTATATCCAATCATAATCACGCCGCCTGAACAAGGCGAAAAGGACTATCTTGTGTATGTTCCCGATTTTGATATAAACACCGAGGGAACGTCGCTTGACGACGCGCTTTTTATGGCGCGTGACGCAATCGGACTTGTCGGCATTTGCATGGAAGACGACGGAAAACAAATACCCGAGCCCGCCGCCCTTAAACCCGAATGCGAAGACGGTCAACTTGTCGCATTGATAGATATTGACTTTGCGGCGTATAGAGAAAAGAACGAAAACCGTTGTATACGTAAAAATTGCACAATTCCCGCATGGCTTGACAAAAAGGCGACCGCGCAAGGCATCAATTTTTCGGCTGTACTGCAAAAAGCGTTAATAGACTTAGTAAATTCATAAATGTTTGTTTGAAGTTGAAAGCCTAGCTATTTTGTATCGCTCTTAAACTGAAAAAAGGCTTGCAAAACGCAAGCCCGATTGACAAACCATTTGCCACACTAACAAAAAAAAGCCTACGGAATTACTCCGTAGGTCTTTTTTCATTAAGCTTTTTAGCATACCAGGCGTCGAATTGCTTTAAAACGTCGGCCTTGCGGGCATAGTGGGAAACGACGGTTGTGGTAATGTCGGAATAGCCGTCAAAATAAGACATGTACGAACGCCCCACAATATACCCGAGCTTGAATACTATAATGCCTATACCCAGCCAGCCCCACGTCGCTACGTCCTTAACGCCCATTAGAGCCATAAGAAAAACGCTTACCCACCAGGATATTGCGCTCTTTCCTTTGCGGATTTTCGCCATATCGCTTTCACTCCGGCCGAGATCGGTCATGTCGTCGTTCTTGTTTCCGGATAAAAGGGTATTGACGTCAATCCCCTTTACTCTCGCCGCCTTAGCCTCCAGCACGTAAACCGCGCGCTCCTTACCGAGCAGCATTCGCAGCTCTTTTTTGGGCAACGCTTTAAGCGGCGGTAAAACTTCTTTATCCGGCCCGTAAGTTTCTGCATCAAACCGCTCGAAGGATACTGCCGCCCGTTGCAATATACCGCTTTGAATCGTCTTAAGCGCCGCGTCATTATACGCTTTGCAAAACTCAGATAACCGGTCAAGCTGATCGCCCGTAAGCGCGTTAGCCGCAGTCGAATAACCTTGCAACGTGTCTATATACTTCCTTTCTTTTTTCCCGGCGAACGTGCCTTTAGTATAAAAATTCGCGTTTAACAGCATGGCTGCAAGAAAAAACGGCAGACATTCTATACAGATATCAAGTATAGAGCGCCACGTTATCTCTTTTAGCTCGATCGCGCCAAGATTTAGCAAAAGCATAGCTATGACTATGCCAACGGCTATTATATCGAAAATTCTGTCTTTTATACCGCCTTTAAACGTCTGCTTAAAATCGTTATACGTTTCCGCCGGATTCTTCTCCGCCATTCTGCGCCCCCTCCTCGATCAGCTTTTGGGTTGTGGTAAATACAAATCCTGCGTGTTTATAATCTCCGACGCTCTCCGGGAAAGCTTTTTCGATTCTTTTATACCACTGCTTGAAAGTCAGTTCGTCCACTCCGCTTGCCGCTATTGTAGCAATGCAAACGTACTTGACAGGCAATATTATATGCTCTATCAACACGCACAGTATCAGCACGGCTATCGATATAATAAGTGCTGACGGACTTTTGAACTTCTCGGCAATTTTATCCTTAAAGAACAGTGCGGCTATCAGGATTGCAAACAAGCCCGCAGCAGATATCGCCGTTTCAGTTCTGTGCACGAAAAAATCACCGCAGCACGCCAGCGTTATTAAAGGAGTACCGACAGTAAGCGCTGTCGATACTCCTTTAAACGCGTTATATTTAGCTACGCTTTTCATACTTACCCCCGCATCACTACGACGGACGGCTCTCCCGCCGCCACGATTTTATCGACGTTTTCCGTGCTCTTTTCCGCCTCCTCCGCGATAGCCGCTATTTTGGCCCTTAATTCAGCGTTTTCCTTCGCTATCGCCGCCCTGGTACCGGTTTCGCTGTACTTGGCGTTATTGATAACGTTATTTACATCTGTGCGCGTTTTTGCATTGGACGTAGCTCCGTTTTTTATATACTCCACTTCCAACACTGCGTTCGTTTTCGTCAAAATCCTGTCCGCCGTCTCCAGCGTTTCCTCGACCTTTTCACTCAAAACGTTATGCCCTTTCTCCAAAGCTCGTACTATATCCGCAAGCGCTTTATTCTGCTCCATAAGCGCCTTTAACTCCCTCGTCGCCGCAGTGTTCTCCTTTGCGCTTTTGCGCGTCTTTATAGTCAAAATTACGCTTATAATCGCGCTCAAAAAGCCTGACGACGTTATAAACGTTATAAACGCGGTTGAATGCTCCAGCACGTATCTCCATACCATAGAAAAAAATTCGTACATTTCAATCATACCTCCTCGAGTTTATCGTCAACCCATGCCGGCCGCGCGGGTATCGTCTTAGTTTCCGTCACATCTAACCAGGCATTATACCAATCGGACAATTCTATTTCTTGATCACTTGTCAATCTGTCGTACCAAAGTTTCCCTCGGTTGACGACGGGAAAACACTCTGAAGCGCGCCGGCCGCGCAGTACCGTCAGCTCGCGTTCGGCAAGCTCTTCGGGCGTATAGGGTATATATACCTGTATATCCTCGTACTCGTCATACGCCTCTCTTGCTTCCTGCGGCTCTATATCCCATACCCATTCCACGTCTTTTCCGCCGTTAGGATATTCTGTCAGAGTTTCATAATGCCCCTCGCCCTTTCGCTCTTCTACTGCTTCGTGATGCGCCACAAAAAGCTTGTCCGATTTTAAATAACCCAACGCTAAATCATAGTTTTCTAAAACCGCAGTTTTTGTTTCGTTGTATACTTTCATTATTTTTACCTCCTTAAGCCGTTCTTTTCCAAGCATAAACTGCTAAGTACGGCGGCATTATACTGAAAGGCTGACCGCCGCCGCTTTCCGTCATATCTCCGGCCTCTTGGGTGCTGTACCCGGTACCGCCAAGTATATAACCGTCGCCCCCGACCGTACCCTCACGGGTATAGATAATATTATGCTTATGCTTTGCCAATTCCTCAAGCGTCATAGTATGTGTTGCGCTGCCTCCCGTACTGCCTGCCGCGTATGTTGTTCCTGCCGCTAGCGGAAAAACGTCCTGGATTCTTGTCCAGCTCCCGCCTATAAAGCTTGCCGGTGAATTATTATTGACCGACATGTAAATGCTGCCAACCGGATAAAGCAGATTAAGCAGCGCGGACTTTGCGCCCGTCCCAAACGTTTTTGTTTCCACTTGATTAAACGCTCCGACCGTTCCGGCCGCGCTTACCGTAAAGTTTCCTTTCACCTCTACGTCCTGATAAATTACGTTCTCCATAATTTCTTTCTCCTTTTATGTAATATTGATTTTGAATGCTACAGCAACGTTGCTGTAAAGCCGTACTTCTCCGGTCGATGAATTTACATTGATGCCGAAATCTATTTTATTTCCGCTGTTGTCATACGTCATGACCGTCGGGTTATAACCTTTACCGTGCGTTTCTTCCGGTATTATGATTGTAAAAGGTGCGGCGCTGCCCTGCCACGCGCTTGCCGTATAGGTATTTACGTAAGGGGCCGCTCCTCCCGACGCCGGTATATGCCAATTTCCATCACTATATATCCATAACCTGAAAGTCTGAATCACGTAATAAAGCTTGTTTTCTATAGGCGACAGTAACGCCTCTCGCTCACTCTCCGCTGCGAGCGGGATTATATCCGTAATTTCAATTCGGTCGCCGTTTAACGAGTCGAAATAAAGCCTTTTGGTGTCCCTGACGTATATTACCTGCCCGGCCGTTTTGGATATACTGTTAAGCGCCGACGATATCGTTTCGCCCGATTGCATTAAAGCCATAATCTTTTCCTCCTCACGTCGTAAGATTTCTCCAGGTCAGCGCCGAAACAACCGCGCTCTCTGACGGTATCTTGCTTGCCGACGGATTACTTGCAGAAAGCGTAGTCGTTATGCTGGAAGTATCTACTTTCCCGCTAAGACTGCTTTGAACTGCGTTTATACTGCCCTGCAAAGCTTGTCGCACCGCCGCGACCGCAGCTTCCGTAGCTAACACGTCGGGCGATGGGATTGACGCTATCGTTGCGCCGCCTATCGTCGCGCCGCTGACCTCTATGTCGCCCGACGTTTGCGATATTATTACCTCGCCTCCGCGGCCTGAAGGCAAGACATCCAGCTTGCCCGTAGGCGCAGGCGCGTATAGCCCGTCCGTTTTTGCTTCAAGGATATTATCCGAACTCGAGGACAGCTTTACATTGGCGGTAATTTCATTGCTTGACGATACCCCGACAGTAACCGTTGCTGTGCTTCCGCCCGTATACACATCCACTAGCGCCTCTGCCGGTATCTTTATAACAGAGCCGTCCTTCAAAGTAAGCTCTATATCCTTTGTGGTGGGATTGTACGAACCCGATACTATGAAATTATCCTGCGGCAGATTCACCACGACTGGCTCATCCACGCACGACATTCTGAAAGTCAGCGTCAGATTATCTTTGTCGTACTCGACCGACGAAACGAGATCGCTTAGGTGCAGCCTTTCCGTACTCCCTCCGCCCTTCGTTATGATTAGGTCGCGCTCATCATTACCCGTGCCGCTTGTCGCCGCGTCTTTCGCTTCGTATGCTATGCTCGTTATTATCCCGCCCGAACCGATAGCCGTCTCCAGCGCGTTTGTTACGTATGCCGCCACCGCCTTTGCCGTCGTTAGATTTTCCGATGTTTCCGTCACCGTACCCGTGAAGCCTTTAGCTACCGTTACCCATACTCCGTTCTGCCAGATGCGGCCCTCGAGATCGCTTTCCGCGATATAGACAACTCCGACCTCGCCGCTTGCAGGAAAGCTTGACACCAGCTCTATTTTACCGGAGTACAGCGTTCCTCCTTTATACACACGGTGCGTATCGCTCACAAAATAAAGCGCGTCGCCGTCCTTATTCGCCAGCCCATCGTAGGCGCCTTGTAATATTGTATTAAACGTTACCATTTATTTCGTTCCTCCTTTTACCGCGCTCGTATAATCTTTCCACGTAAGCGCAGCGCGAATCTTTGTATCTACCTCTTCCGGCGTTGTCCACGAGGCGCTAAGCGTCTCAGTCGTTCCGTCTACGTAAGTCACAAACAGATCGCCCCCGACGATAGCGATACTTTTAACGAAATTCGCCGTAAACGTCTGCGCTCCGAACAACAGCAGACGACCGCTGTACTGCGCGTTGCTTGTCAGATATATAGAGCCGTCCGAGCCTATAAACGTAGTATCCGCCTGCGTGTAATATCCGTTGCGCTCAGCCGCCGTAAGGTCGCTGCCAGCTTTATACGTTTCCGTTCCCGTCCTTGACAGCAGCGCCATATATCTGTCGTCGCTAAAGCCTGTTTGACCGGGTCCGAACGCTAATTCGTACCCTCCGCCGGAAGCGCTCAGCCAGCTGTCCTCCGTAAACGTCAGTATCGTCAGCCAGTCAGATACTACGGTTCCTCCGCCCTGTCCTGCCGCCGGCACCCGCATACGCGCCGTGCTTCCGTCGCTGTATGTTTTATAAAACTCGTAATATTTCGCTCCGTTCTCTTCGACCAAAGCGCATGTAAAATCTACTAGTACCTTTGCAGTATTTCTGTTCTCTAAATCCGTAACTCTGCCTGCCAGGCCGGAATACATCTCTAAAAGAGCCTGCCACTGATTCGGATCCGGTTCCTCGGGCGGTAACGGCGCCGTTCCCTTTTGAACGCTGAAGTTTACGGAAGACGTCGCTACAACCTCTCCGGAATACGACACTTTAAATTGCGCTACTACCGTTCCGGCATACTTTGTCACCAGGCCGTTCTTCGTCTGCCACTCCCATACGCCGTACTCGTCTCCCAGCTTATCCGTTACTCCTTCAAGCTCCGATACCGACGTCAGCCCGTACTCCTCCGTATAATCCCCGTTCGCCAGTATAAATGATACAGACACCGCGTCGGTATTGGGAAACGGCCCCACAAAGTACAGGCTCCCCTTTAAGCTTGATCCCTGATATACCGGCGTCGGGACCACGTCTATCGCCGTTCCGTCCGCTTTTACAAACACTATCATGCTTTTATTCCTCCGCCGGCGCTATTCCGCTCGCTTCCACAAACACATTCATAAAACGCTCAATGTGATTAAGCTCGTCGGATATTATTTCCCGCATATCCGCCTGCGCCTGAATGTCGGTCATGTCTCCCAAAAGCGCCATATACTTTTTGACCGTTTCCACCTCGTCCATTGCGCCGTCAAGCGCCGCCATTGCTTCCGCAAGTCTTGTTTCATCCATTGTCTTTTATACCTCCGTTTTATTGTTTTCAAAATTTATGAGTACATGATACGAATAAGCCGTTTAATATATCCGTCATATCCGTTGTGATTTGAGTGTTACAGCCGATTAAAAGCGCGTTTGTGACTTTGTCTACCATAACCCACGATTGACCGTTTACAGGCGAAGTTTGGGGCTCAAACTGAAAGCCGTTATCCGTAAGATACAGACCGCCGCCCGTATTGTAATCGTATATCTGCGTTGCGTTCGTTAAATCGACGATTAAATCGAATTTGTTAAGCTTGTACGGCAAAACGTACAAGACCGCGCCGTGACCCGTTTGCGTTCCGCTTATAAGCGTACAGTTTTGCGCCAATCCCGAACCGATTATGATGTTTTTGCGGTTGGACACAAAGTCAATCTGATAATCTATTGTCGGGACTTCCGTACTCCCTTTCTTTACCAATAACGGATTGTTTTTCGTGCTTATCTGCGCTTGACCCGTTCCCGTCACATTCTCCGCCGACGGCAGCGTATTGCCTATAGTTGACTGCTCTTCCGTTGATGTCGGCGCCGTGCCGTCTGAGTAATAATTGAGCGATAAATATTCGATATTGCCATGAACGTCGCTGTATGCCACGCTATTGACAAAATATCCGTCAACAGCCGTTCCGCCCCCGACAGGCGTATAATTCCTATAAGTCAGATTGTCGCCCGCGGAATAGTTGTCCTTATAATTTGCAACCATTAAAGCTGCGTTACCCATTGACGCGGTCATAACGGGTAACGCGATTGCGGGCAACGCGTTGTTGCTTGCGTCATAGCCCTGCGCTATAAGCAAGGTTACCGGCGAATATGTATAGTTTTGTAAAAATATGTTTGCTATTGCGGTAGTGTTATATAGCGCGTCGGCCGCGCCCGTCCGGTCGCCTATAACGACGTAATCGTTGTACGCTATGTGGCTGTCAAACGCTTGCTTTTCCGAAACCTCATACATTCGTTTCATTGAGTTTATGCCCACAAACTCCGAATAACGGTTGAAATCCTGCGACAGTCCGATTGTGATTTTTGTAACAAACGGAAAAAACTCCGCCGAAACAACGCTTATATAGTAATCGTCGTCACCGTCGTTGTATAACGTCCCCACTTTCGGCAACTCGGGTAAGCCCTTCCGCACATACGTTATAGTCTTGCTTATATTGCCGAGCCGCGCAACAACGCCTTTCAGGTGTTCTCCGTAGTACGTCGTTTCTATAAGGTTTTGTCCCTGCGTATATGACTTTGCACGCGGCGATGAAACGCTTAACAGACATGACTTGCTTTGCTTTACTCTCGCGCTGAATATAGGGCGATAAGTAACGCGGAAAGCAAGTTGTAAATTGTCTATCGTAAGACTGTTGTTTCCGGTTGCCGCACGTAAAATATTAAGTATAGCGTAATTCTCAAACGTGGAAGATATCGCGTTTTCCTGCTTGAAAAACAATCCCTTTATGTTGTTTTCTCCTTGCGTGTAATAAATAGCATAAGCACGGCTTGCCGGATATACGTCGCTGTACGACGATAACCGCGTGTAATTTGCTTCTTCGTAAACAAACGGCGTTATGTCTATTGGCGGCGTTTCACTTCCCACAAAACCGCATTCAAGCTTTATAATCTCATTTACGGGCTTCTGCGTGGATATTTCCGCATTGTCCTCCGCCATCATATAATAAAGCGTTTCCGTGCGCAACGTTTTATATCCGCTGTTATACGGCTCGATAAGCACGCCCTTAGCATAGTCCAACGTGTTGACGAGATTGTCCACGCTGCTGTCTATGCTTGTGCAATACTGCTCTATGTCCTGTTGTACGCTTAAAGACGCGTAAGGTTCTACGGGTACGGCGTTGACCTCGTTGCCGCCGTATAGATCGTAATATATCTCCGTCCCGCGCAACCTCGGCTCGCCGTGAACGTATGACCCCACGCCCTGCAATATCTCCCGCAACGTGCTTTGCGTAAACTGAAATTCGGGTGTTTCTATGTTCTCGAATAACGCCGCTTGCTCCGCGTTAAGCGTAAACCTCGGCGTATCCCCCTCTCGTATCGTTTCCGCAATAGCCAACGCCCTCTCGATGACTGTCCGCGCGTTCCACTTCGGCAACGGGTCAACGTTGGAAACTACCTGTATTGTGTAAGTCGCGGTAAAATTCGGAGTTGCAGGACCGCCCGTCGGAGTAGAAATTGTTACAACGCTATTATAAACAATGGTCAAAACTCCTGATTGCGGCGTATATTGCGTGTTTTCGGTAAGGCTCAATTCTTGCCCGTTTGCCGTTAAAGTACCCGTTACATCTATAACACTTCCGCCGCCCGCGCCTGCAATAATATCGCTAATTGCTTGTGAAAACGCATTTGTTACTGAATAAATGGTGATAGGGACGTCAGTCGCAATAGGCGACATATATAAATTACTGTTTGGGTTTGCCATTGACAAAACTCCTTTTTTATGCTATTTTATTTAAGAGGTGATTTTTATGAAAAAGAAAAAACTTAATATTTTCCTTGTAATTAGTTTTTTTATAAATTTTATGCCTGCAATATATTCCATAAAAAAAGTATTTTATTATGTTCCTTTTCTTCAAAAATACGGCATTGATATGCCAGGAGAAACTTTTGAACTCGCTCTTTGTTTTGGGCTTATTGCTTTAATTTCTTTATTCAGCATGTTTGTTTTTATATTTGCTTTTTTTAAAATCAACCGCGCGGAATTGTCATACACTAAAGACGAAATCGCGGCAAAGGTTGCGGCGATGAAACAGGCGCGGCAAGAGCGCAAGCAATCTGCACAACGCGAAAAGGAAGAACAGAAGAAAGCGGATTTACAAAGACAACTTGACGAGTTAAACAGAAAAGACGGCGAATAAACCGTCTTTTTTTTATGTCGTGCCCGTAGGCTCAATATATTTTGCATTAGTCGTATAAATCCGTCCCAAGTCGTTGACGTAACCGTGCGAGCGGCATATAAAGCCCTCAAGGTATTTTGTTTGTTCAATTAAATATATCTCGTGATTATATAGCCCCGACCCGGGCGGCGTTTCCTCGGCTTTGTCCGTCGCCACAATCATATTGAACACAAGACTTGTTCCCTGCGCCGTGTTGCTTAAAACAATCGTAACGGGTGTCAGCGGCGGGAATATCTTTACGGGGACTTGCAACAATGGAATAAAGCCCTCGTCAAGCTGTTCGTCTAAAAGCTGTGACGTTTTTACGGGGAAAGGTACCCGCGAAGAATAATCCGTCCCGTTTATAATCACGGATAAAGTATTTGGCGTTAAAATCGTTGACATATTTTCACCTGCTTCCGCTGGACGTTGCAATCGCGCCGCCTGCGCGGACGTTCAACATTCCAAGCGTGTTGTTTTCCAAGCTTTCCGCAAGATTTATGCGCTTCTGCGCGTATGCTATGCTTAATGCGGAATTTGCAAGCGACAGTATCGCGCTTGTGACTGCGCCCGCAAGACCGCCCACTGCCGCGCCTACCGCTATATCCTCGCCCATGCCGTACACACGCCGCGTAACGTCATAAGCAAATTGTAATCGCTGTTGTTGCTCTCTGCGCCCTGTACGCATTGTTACGGTACTTATTCCGTATTCAATGGACTGCGACACTATGGGCGCAACGACACGCTTAAAGGCAAAGTAATTCCCGACTGCTTCTCTGCGCGCCGCTTTTGCTTCCTTTGCTTCTTTTTGTTCTGCCGTGTCGTTATTGTTTGCAATAGGGTTTTTATTCCCCCTGCCGCTTTCATCTCGAATAATTATCTCGTATGAGTTTTCAGCCATTGTTCTGCGCCCCCGTTTCAAAGTCTATTGCTTCCACAAGCGTAATCGATTGCCCTATATTCGCCACCCCGCGCGCCGTAATATTCGACGTTGCAAAAATCATACTGTAATTGCTCGTAATCCCGTTATACGTAAGCGAAACGTCATAAACTGCATACTGCTTGAATAAAAGGAATCGTGCGAAATCCGTCGTCAATACGCTATCGGTCAGAGCGGGTACGGACAACTGTATCTCAAGCGCGAATACAGTTGCGTAATTCCCAGCGCCGCCGTTAGATGATGAAACCGCGCCGCCGTCGAGAACGGGAGAAACCGCAACGGTCATTTCCGTAAACGGAACCTGTTCGCCCTCAAACGTTAGTACGCAATCAAGCGAATTTATGCCGTTCTGTATAAACGAAAAATAAATATTTATACCATAGGTTATCAACAAACCTAAATTCGAACGTTGATCTATTTCTCCCGCCGTGGGCGATGAACCGTAAACCGACACACTATAAGTCCGTCCGTCCTCGTCGTCAAGCGCGGTCGCCTTAGGCGTGGATATAAACGCGCTTAATGCGTTGCGTATAGGGTCGAGACTTTGCTCCGTCGGTGCGTTCGGGTCAATGGGCACAGCAATCGAAACGGACAGCGTTTGCGTTGCTATGGATAAGCCGTTTACGGGTAATATAGAACTGTCCGCAATATAACCCACGCCCTGAATATACGTCGTAAGAGTGTTGTATTGCCGCTTGGGCGGCTTATAATCTCCGCCATCCGCGTATATTTCAAAAACTGTATTTGCGGGCGCATTAGCGTTTAATTGCGCGTTTATGTAATTCAATAATTGCGAAATATCTATCATTTTATTTTTGCTCCTTTCTTGACGCGTATAGTCCCGCGCGTGCTTCTTGCTATACTTTGCACAACTATACCCGCGGCGCGCTCGAACCACCCTTGATTAGGGTTTTTATGTCCTTTCCATTTCGGGCTTATCCACTCCTCGTTTGTGTAAGGCACATACGGCGCGATTGCTTTATCCACATAAATAACGTAAGTATTTTCATCGGGCATACGTCTGCGCGTTGCGTTAAAAGCCATATTGCCGGTGCTTCCGCGCTGCCAATGCCCGTATGCGTTTTTGTACCAATCTATCCCGCGCGTTTTGGGATTTGGCACGATTTCGCGAAAGTCCGCAAGGGCTTTATCGCAAACTTGTATAAACCGCTTGCTTTCCATTTACTTAAGCCCTCGCGGATTGTCCACTTCTAAAAGCGTAATAATAAACTCCGTCATTGGATTAAAGGCAGAAACCCACAATACTTCACCGTTGTTATCATCCGTTTGTACTTCTTGTATTATCCACATTTTCCCGTCCTGCGTTACTATATAACCGTTGGGAATAAAATCGCAATCCCACATCGTGCGGATTATAAGCTCCATTTTGGTGGTTATAAGGTTATTTATAACTTCGGAAAAACTTTTGCTCGGACGATCTACTATCGAATAATCAAAGTATTGCGGGCTATCCTGCAGCGTTTTGCGATACGAGCCTGTCAAAAAATATTCTGTTTTAGGTTTCAAAAAATCCAACGCGTCCATATCAATATCCTCCCTGCTCATATGACGGCGCTTTAATATAGTAAGTCCCTTGATAAGTCAACGGCACACCTGTTTCGGGTATCGTTTCGCTAAGCGTTATCTTGGCTTGCTCGTCCATATATAAAGCACGTTTATCGGGTTGTAAGCTCTTGCTTAAATCGCCAAACATAAGAAAGTATGTAAGCTGTTGGCTCATTGCGTCACGTATTACTTTTTGTGCCGTAGGACTTACCGCTATAACCCATTGTAATACCTGCTCTTGCATTGTCCTCGCGTAAATGTAATTATACACTTGTACGCTGACCGTGTTTAATTGCATGTTTATTATAGCTGTTTTGTTAATAGCTTTATTTGACGCAACTCGCCGCTCCATGTCTACGCCCAGCACATCAGTAACATATTTAAGCGTCAAGACATAGCGGTGTGTTGCGTAGTCATAGCGCATATATTCGTCGGAATACGGAAAAGATTGTGCCATTGTTTTATTCTCCTATATTTTTGTTTAATGGAAAGGGGCTTTGATAAGCTCAAAAACCCCTCTGAAAAGCTATATTCATATTAGTTGCTTGCCGAGAAAGAACCGGGAGCCTGCATAAACATTTGCGTAGTGGGTGCGGCCGTGCCGTTTGCCAAAATAGGCACAATGCCCTTGCCGTAACAAACGTTAATACCCCAACGAGGTTTGGGCTGTAGTCTCTTGCCCGCTCCGTTAGGCGAATCGATAATCTTGATATAGTCCTGCGTAGAGATACCGCGGTCGGTAGCAGACGCGGCAACCATTACGGCATTGACCGCCGCAAAAGTCGTTGCGCCGCCCTGGGTGTTCGTACCGTCGCTGGTGGTATAGGTCCATTCGCCCGCATTGTTCCAAATCGCGGCGGGCGCCACATAGCAGGGTACAAGGTCAATTTCCCCCACATACATATTGCCCCATTCTTTCTTGGCGTCAGGCGATACTCCGCCTTTGGCAAGCATAGACTGAGCATAGTTTGAACCGCCTATAAGTACACCTTTCGTACTCATTAAATCCTTTCTGAACTGCGCGCGCATAATAAGTTCGCGTGCTTCAAACGGGAAAGACTGTATGCCGTTGTCGATGTCTCCGTCGTCAAGCATTGTGCTTGCTTCCTGCACCGCGTCATAAGCACCCCCGTCTGCCGGCAATACTACCGCAATATCCGTCCATGCATTAGCCGTATCTGCCGCGTTAAAACGATTGACTAGCTGTTCCGCCAAAGTTGAACCGTTAATATTGGTAGCAATCACGCCGCCGATGTTCTTGGTAGTAGCGTCAAAGATATTGACGGGACACATATCCTGCTGTACTTCGGGCAGGTCAAAAACCTGGTCGAAAGTGTACAAAAGATTAAGGTCATACTCTATTACCTGCGGCACCTGCGCGGCGTTTTCGTTAAAAAAGTTGCCGTTGGTAGAGGAGCCTAAAGTACGCGCCTTTGCTGTAATAGGCGGTACCTTAAGCATACGCAAAGTTGAAACGTTCGTCTCTTCCTGTTGCGTAACGCCGTAACCGTTCTTATGAATAAGGTCAACGAAGATGTTTTCCTTAATCTGTTTTGCCGCAAGCACCTGCGTTGCGGTATCATTTACGTTATAAATCATAGTTCCCATAATTTTTTATTCTCCTTTTTAATTAAATTTCGCCGGTAAGAATATGACGTTTCAATTCGTCTGCCGACATATCCTGCATATCCTTTTTCGCTCCGGCTGTGCGTCCTTTATACCCGAAACTCTCTTCTTGCTTGCGGGTATATTCTTCCATTTTTGCCTTAAGCTCGTCAAAGCCCTTGATAGCTTCTTCAAGCGCACCGACACGTGCCGTAAGCATTTGCATTACGTCTTCGCGGTTGTCGGCTTCTTTTGTTCCCTCTTCGCTTTCTTCGGCCGCTTCAGCTTCCTCGGCCTCTTCGGCCATTTCCTTTTCGTCTTTCTTCTCTTCGGCCATTTCCACTTCCTCGGCGCGTTCTTCTCCCGTTTCGTCGGTTTCGCCGATTTCCGAAACGTCACCCTCGCCGTCAGCGTGTTCCATGCCTAAAGCCTCATGCTCGCGGTCTGCCGCCGATTGACTGTCTTTCTGGCCGTGTTCCTCTTCCTGTTCGCCTATGCTTTCGTGAATACGGTCGGCAATTGACTGGTGAAAACTCTTTTTATCGTCTTCGGAAAGGTTTTCATATGCCTTTTTGACTTCTTCAAGCGTAGTGGGCTTTTTTTTGTCTTTTCTTTCAAACATTTCTTTTTTGCTCCTCCTGTATTTTTTAGAACGTTCTTTTTCTGCCCTTGCTTTTCGGTTTAACGTTACCTTTTGTCCATACTCGCGGCTGTGTCGTTTTCCTGACGATAACCTTATCAAACTTACTTTGCGCACGCTTATAAACCCCTGCGTGCGGGACTTTTACGGGGCTATATATAAAAGCGACCTGCCTTTCCGATTTTCGGTGCATGGTCGCTCTTTTATATCTCTGTCCTCATCGGGTAATACGCCCGATTGTTTTTATTGCTGTATTCTATGTATTGCTTGTATACCGCTCGTGCGCGTGCTTTCGCTTCTTTTGCTCTTTTGTCGTCAATCCCTTGATATGTCAGCGCTTCTGCTTTTGCGTTCCTTACCACTCTTTCCATTTCGCGCTGTTTTTTCGTAATAGCGTATTCGGCTTTGCGTTCTTTGGCGGATATCTTCTGCGGCATTTCGCCGACGTATGGCGTTATCTTATGCCGACAATTAAACCCAAGCAAGCCGTTTTTATAAACGCGCCCGGCTTTAGTCCTGTAATAAATATCCGTTGCCTCTTCAAGCGGTACATAACGGCGCCCGTCTATTGTTCCGCTAGTTCCGTCTAACGAATAAATCCGACCTTGCCACGGCGCACAACGCTGTGAGCAATCCGCATGAGATGACGCTACAACAAGTTTAACGCCCTTGTCGCGCAAATTCGATATATCGTCCAAATGCCCTTGATAGCGTACTTCCATTTCCGCAAGATTTCGCAAACTGTTGCGCCCTGTAAAATCGTTAGGGTCCAGCGCTTTAGCATTAGCAATGCGCTCTAACGTCGGCTTGACATTCTGCTCCCATACGTCTTTATAATACTTCTGTAACGGCACGCCTTTACTTTTCGGGTCAATATACAACGGATATTTGACTATCCCGCCGACCCGTTCCATTTCATTAACTATCGAAAATAACGAAAAGTCTTTCGGATATTTCCCCGTTATATATAACCCGAGAAAAACAAGACTTTCGCCGTCGAGTTGCGTTTGTTCCCACATCTGCCTTTGAGCGTTTGCAAAATTCCATAGACTGACAATACTGTCACGCTTTAATCGTTCGATTTTTACGCCTTGTGTCGCTTTGTTTATTATCCTCGACAATATTTCGTTAGTTTCGCCATACGACCGCTTTTCTAAAAATGCACGCTTAATCACTGCGCGTATATCTGTTTGGCAATCTTCAAACGCCATTGCATAACGGTTTATATTATCCCTCGCGGGTTTCATCGTTCACCTCTTCGTCGGCATAATAGTCTTTATCGTCGAATAACGCTTGACCGAAGTTTTCGCGCTTGTTTCTCGCTTCCTGCTCTTCCTGGACAAGCTTGTAATCCTCTGCGTTCTGTTCTTCGTCGTCGTCATAATTGAACGCGTCATGCGCTTTACGCTCAGATATTAACCCACTGGACACGGCGCGAGAAAGCACGTCAACCAAAACCGTAGTATTTGTCATGCCCGCACGCGACCAACGCACTTCGACGTCGTCCGTATACCCGTAAAACCGCAATACGTCCGCTATACAGTCATTTAACGGTTTTTCAAAACGTCTGCGCGCATTTTCTATGAATAACGTTGTTGCGCTTTCTTCTGCGCTTACCTCGCGGGCTGTACGGTTGCTTCCGTCAGACAGATATGACGCAATGGTGCTTACCGAAAAACCTATCCCCGTTGCAATACTCTCAATCAGCATATTGCGCGCCTCTTTCCAATCGGTTGCGCGTAAAGCAAACTGTATAGGCTCGGGCTTTTGCTGGTCCATATTCATGGTTTCAACTTTGGTATATAAAAAGTCGTCAAGCCCTGCGTTCTGTGCCCCCGTTTTAGCCTGCGGCGACTGCAACGCTTTCGGGACCAAAATACGACCACGTGCTAAGTACATATCCGTGTTAAAGCAAGTGTTGTAAAAATCGTATTCGTATAAGTATGTCATGATGTTTGCAAGTAAACTTTCGCCAAGCCCTACCTGCGGGACATTTGACACGTCATCGCTTCCCCGCAATATGTAACAACCCAAAGTATTAAACCCGTTTAACGCTTGCGGCTTGTTAAGTCTGCAAGTTCCGTACTCCGACTTGAACGCTTTCCGCACGCTTTCGGGTAAATCTTCAAACTTAACGTAATTGTCGTTTACGGTAAAATACTGTACTTGCGTCGTAGTGTCGTATATCTTATATTCCACCACGGGAATTTCATCGCCAAACATACCGACAGTCTCAAAACGTCGCTCTTCTACAAGCCCATATCTCTTGCTTGTGTTTTTGCTCGTCGTTGCTTCGTAAACCGACAACAGGCAAACGACCTTTCGTATTTGTCCCCTGCCCGTTTTTTCATAGTAAAACCTGTCGGCTCGTAGCTTATCGACCCACAATTCCCCGCCGTCGTTGTTTAGCTTAAGCAATGAAAAGCCGCCCGCGAACGCGTCACGAAACGCACATTTTACTTTACTTCGGAAATCCGTTTCAAGTGACCAGTCATTTGAAATAAAATCCAAAGCCTTACCGATTATCTTACCGTTCTTTTTTATCGTAATTTTTGGCTTACGTGCGTTTGCAAACATTAAGTTACCGCCAAACACCTGGTCTGCCGCGCGATTGACTATTGTCGTGCCTATACACGTTGACAATAACCCGTTCTGTGTTCCGTGCACCCACGGCACATATCCGTCGTACCAGTACAGCCATAAGCGTATCCAGTTGTTATAAAACGAATAATATTGCGGCGGCAACATCTTGTAAAAGTCGTTGTTATTCGTCCATTGCCATAAACGCTGATTCGCGACAACGGACAGCGTCATTCTCGGCTGTTCAACGTTTACGCCGTTAAATTCGTTTACGTTATTTTCTGCCATTGTCGTCCTCCCGTTTTGCTCGAGTACGTTCCATTAAATCGTATTGCTTTTTTGGCCCAGGCGGCAATGCTAAATATTGCATACGCAAACTTTGCCGCAATAAATCGTTTGTTACGCTTACTTCCGCCAAAAGTGAAAGCATTACGTTTAACGCGGTCCCGTAAAAATTAGATTGTATGCGCTTATGCCTCTGTCCTTCCGTCAATGCCGCGCGGCCTTTTATCCCGTGCGCTTTCGTCGAGCTGTCCGCTTTTTCACACTTTGCGCGATATTCTTCCTCCGTCAGTTCTAAATCACGGTTTAACGCGTCAGAAATCATTTTTTCTTTTTCTTCCATTAGTCGTATGCTCCTTTTCTTTCGGGCAAATATAAATTGTCCGGATTATTAAAATACACGTTCGCACCGTATGTCAGCGCGTCCGTGTAATCGTTCGGTATTGCCGGGTCAAGCTTATAGTCTTTCCATACCACCGATTCAAGCTGATATATAAGCGGCTCGGTGTCTGACGTTGTCGGCACAAAGCGATTGTAATAAAAATCGTTATATCCGCCGAAGTTTACAATCTTTATCATGTTTTTGGCGAAACAGTTGTTTACCACAGAATTGTTATTTATCACGTTTTTCTGCGTAAAGCCTTTAACAATGTGATAGCCGTATATTTGGTAGCGTAATTGCGTAATTAAATCCGCCGCCGCACAATCTATTGCGAAATAGCTACCGATATTCTGTTCGTAAATATCGTATCGTTTGCACATCTCATCGACATAGCGCACTATCATTTCGGTTATTTGCGACGGGGCTAAAATAACGCCCGTGTCTTGCGGGTTGTAATAAAACCGCTCCAGGACATAACCGCGCCCGTTACTGTAAACCGCTATCGGCACTATTCCCGTGCTGTCGTGCGTGATTGCGCCGTCGCCACCCCATATAATATAACAAAGCCGTTGTCCTGCTGTTTCTCGTTGCCATTGAGAAACGGATATATAATGCTTGTCTCGCTTAAATTGCGCATACGCGCCGCCCGCCAAATCGTCTAACTCGCCCAGGTATAGGAATTTATACATATGCGGGTTATACTTGCGCTCGTTCTCAATCTCTTCAAGCGTTACAGGGGACAAGTATTTCTTTATGCTCAAATAGTTGGCGTCTATAAACTCGTAAACGCCCGCAAACCTGTATTTACGACAGTATGCGTTCCACCAGTGCGCTTTTATCATTTCAGGATTGCCCGCTATGATTAAGCGCGATTGTATTGCGCTGTCTACCGAACGGATAAACGTGGCTATCGCCTGGCGCAAAGACTGTTCGTCTTTCAACTGCTGTGCTTCGTCGCATATAATGAGCGATAAGGGCTTTGTACCCTTAAAGCCTTTTGAACGGCTGTAATCGCTTCCGCCGATACCCTTGAAAAATATCGTATTCCCTTTGCGCGTCTTTATCCTTAACGGACTACGTAACGGTATGTAAAAATCCGTTATGCCCTGCGCTTCCGCAAACCCCAGTATTTCGTTGTATAAACTGTCTTCAAGCGAATTATAATGCGCTCGCGTAACAACAATATCGTGCTTGGGATATTTGTTCGCAAATAAATAAACCGTCTGCCCTAAAGCAAACGATTTACCCGATATACGTGGCGAATACATCACCACCGTTGTTTTGTCTGTTGTTAATATTCGCGGATATGGTTGCGCCATTTCAATATACTGTTTCATTCCGCACCGCCTGTTTCATCGTCCCCGCTTGCGTCTACGGGTACAACAACTATTTCCGTTATAGAGTCGTCAATGTCGTTGTGCGTTTTCTCCAACGCTTCTCGTAGTATCTGCGCCGCTTTCGTCCGCTCTTTCGTCTGTTCCTCCGTATTCCGCATTGTGTCAGATAAATAAGTCAATACTTCGTCTATCGTCGCAATACGGCTGGATTGAGCTGCACTTTTCAGTTCCTGCAAATATTTTTGCGTTTCAACATTCTTCAACAATCTTTGCCCGATTGAATACGCTGTATGCTCACTATATCCGGCTTTCCTTGCCGCCTCTGTCGCATTGAAACATGCGGCATAATGCTCTGCAAATGCTTTCTGTTTTTCGTTTAACGCCACATGGCTCAACCTCCCTTTTTTACGCATGAAAAAAGCACCGTCGTAAATCCGATGCTTTAGATGTTTGGTTATTTTAATTGTGTCTTACAATCCCTCTATTTGTTCAGCTTTTAGTTCGCCTGTACTTTTTTCTTTTGCGTCCTCAATCTCCAAATATTCCAAATATGCAAGTGTTTCATCTGTCGTTGCCAATCTCGCCGTTCTATCCTTGACCAATACGACGTTCAAAAGCCCTATCGTCGGCGGTTTGCCGTCAAAATACGGACTGTATACCGTATAACCGTTCCACGGTTTATCCTTTTTCCAAAGCGCTTTATACTGTTCCAAAAAGTCTATCTCGTCAAGTACGTCTTCCGCTATGTTATCGCCGACGATACGTTCCAGCTCATCTTCAAACACGTCTGCGTTCATTTTTTCGTTGCTATTCATGTTTACACCTCCGTTTTACTACTTTTCATGATTCCGTCTGCAAACTTTTCGTCAATATGGCAGTTGGTAAGATTCATGACTTCTATATCCTTTGCTCTGCTGAAATACCTGTTAATATCTTTATTGTTGACGATCTGATTGGTTTGCGGGTCATATAGTCTTACGCTTCCTCCTGCATCTCGTTCAGCTGTTATAATGTGTCCGCTTCGTTTCCCTTTGTGCTGAAACTCCACGCTGTATATTTCGCCAGGTTTAATTATCCGTTCCAAGAACATATCACTACGCATTCCTTTGGCTTTTTTGGTGCGCTTGGGATGATTACCGGCGGAATCTACATATGCTAAGCTGGTATCATAGGATAGATGAAAGATGTCTGCATTGTTGAGATTCGGTAATGCTCGGACATCATACCCTTGCCGTCTGGCAAAATATGTAGCGACGCATGTCTGACAGTTGTGGCTGTATCCTATTCCTTTGCCGTAATATGGATTTACATTGCCGCTGTCCGCTTGTTTGAAATCCATTGGCGCACCCTTCTTCGCTCCGTCAATCGCTCCCTCCTGATGCGTATAGCCTTGCGTCGGATTGTGTTTCGGATCTTTTAACTGCTCTTTCTTCCTTTTTGCGCGCTCTCGATACAGTTTGCTGTTTTCTCGCTTTAACTGCCGGTAATGTTCGGCATATTCTTCCGATACATCATCCACAATGCCTCCGTGTTTTAACGCCTCCCACGCGTCACGCGGCGTCCACCAGTCTTGTATCGCTATTCCATGCGCTTTGCACAACGCAAACGGCAACCGATACTTACGAGTATTCTCTTCCGCTTCCGGGTCATATTTGAAATCTTCTTCCGCCATTTGCTTTCCTCCTAAAAGAAAAGCACTATCATTATACAAGACTTTTTATATGCTGTCAATGGTAGTGCTTTTTATTTTTTTTGACACTACCATTATAGCATATAAAAAAGGGCAAAAAGTGCAAGCTTTAATTTCTCGCAAGCTTTGTAATTGCTCGAACTTTTATGTATTTTATTGCTCTTTCACTATAATGCAATTCTCTTGCCAGCTTTGCGTGGGTTTTATCACGGAGGTAATACCCGATTATGACGTCCTGCTCAAGGCCCGAAAGCGATTGAATTGCCGCGGCAAGCTCGTCCTCTTCCCTCATAACGTCGTCAAGCAATGTCTCTAACCGCTTTTGCCGTTCCTCTATTTTTAAAACAATGCGCTCGACTACGCTGTCCGTTTGCCCGCCGTCTATCTTAAGCGCCCCCGACAGCGCGGAGTGTAACGTCAATGCCTCGATATTATTCTTGCACTCGTTTATATCTGCCGCAACGTCCCGCGCCTTTGTCTTTAATGTATGTATGCGTTTCAGCTTGTCCTTTGCCTCTTCAAACGTCATAGTATCCCCCTTAGTCTCTGTCGTCAAAATGCGCTATGACATAGGCTATCGCTATCGGGATTATAAATATCCCTGCAAAAAGTATGTATTGCCATAGCTTCATTTTTCAATCTCCACTCCGAATCTCTCTACGATTTCCTTTGCTATGCTTCCGTCGATATACGGCTCAAATTCACCCGTCATCAGCTCGTATATCTCAAGCGCCGTTCCCTTTGCGATTTCATTCAAGATATTTGTAAGACGTTTCAGATTAACTTCGCTGTAATAGCGCGCAAATTCTTCTAAAATGTCTCTCGCTTTTTCCCTCATCCCAAATACTCCTTTACAAGTTTTTCAATAGCGCTTACAGTAACTACCATACCGCAAGTATACATATCGCTGCTTTCTACCGCTTCCGATTTCAGCCTTTTTGCAAACTCTTTTATCGCTTCTCGCTTTACCTCATCCCCCTTTCGGTATCCTGCTGCATAAAGAGCTTCGGCTATATTTTTCTCCCCCGTATCATACACCCAATATAACTCATTGATTATTTTTATCATCTCTTCTATCTGTTGCTTTTTGTTCATTTCTTCGCCCCTCTTTGAATACTCTTGCCCAGTCTATAGGCTTGTCCTCTATATAATGCGCTTTCTTACATCCCGGGCATACTCTCTTTTCCGTCATCATAAACGGCGTTACTGCGTAACCTAGCTCTTCTCCGCACTCGCATTTCATATTTGCTCCTTAAAACGGCAAATCGTCGTCAGCTACCGATATAGGTTTCAGAGTATCGAGAGATACTCCTTCCTTCTGCGGCTTGTACGCCGTCTCTCCGGGCTTGTCCTCCGACACCTGTTTATTCCCCAAAAATTCTACCTCCTGCACTATTATGCCTGTCGCCGTTCTATTGCGCCCTTCCTTATCCGTGTAGCTTCGAGTCTGTATCTCTCCCACCACTGCCAGCTTGTCTCCCTTCTTCGTGTATTTCGCTATATTCTCCGCCAACCCTCGCCATGCCGTACAGTTTATAAAGTCCGCTTGCTTTTCCCCGCTCGCGTCCGCATAATTCCTTTGTACCGCCAGAACAAACTGCGTATATGTTACTCCGCCGCTTGTCGTATATTTCTCCGCGTCCTTCGTCATCCGTCCTATTATTATACTCTTATTCATTTCTATCTCCTTTTTTATAATCCATTACAGGTCCTCGTAATTAAGACTGTCAAACTTGGCGTTCAGCGCCTCCGTAGTATATGTTTTTACGCTCTTGTTCTGTACCTTGCTTAACTCCTTCGCTTTGTCCTCTTTATTCCACTTAAGTATTGTTGCTTTAACGTTAAACGTCGCTGTCGGTTTCTTTTCTAAAAAGGCGGCTACGCGCTCTAAATAATAGTCGGCGTCGTTTTGACCTATTGTCGCGCATATGCTTGTATATTCCTCTTCAGTCAATAAATTGCTACCGCCATCCTTTCCTTTACTTTTCTCTTCTTTACTTTCCTTTACTTTCCTTTGGGGATTATTCGGTCGATTTACCCCGTTTGTCGGTCGATTATCTTCGTTTTTCGTCTGACTAACCTTTGAAAGATAATAAAAATGCTTTTCGGACAGATCTTTCATTTCCGAAAGAGACAACATCCAAATCGAATCGTCTATTACGACTGACTTTCGCTCTACGGTCGCTGAGTAATAGACAGCTTGTGAGCGTTTCGAGGTTATATTTTCGGGATAGCGGTCGCCGCTAAATAGTTCACACGCCACTAGCTCCTCAATAATCTCTGCAATCGTGTTTGCGTCAGGCTGATACTTACCCTGCAATATATCCATCACGTACCAGATACAATCCTCTTTCTGCGATGATGTTTTATACGGTATGTAATAGCCTTTTTCCGAATACAATAACGTCAGTAATGCTATATATACTTCCGTCGCTAAGTATCCGTACTTCATTTTCGGTCTGCGCAATTTCTTATCTTTCTGTAAGGCTACGTCGAAGGGGAAATAATCCAATCCCTCTTTCTGCGGCCTCGACATTTTTATTTATGCCCCTCCTTTGGTTCTATACCCAGCACCTGCGCCAGCGGAGTATTCCTTTTCAGGATTTCGTCCGCTCGTTTTCTGTTCTCGTTATACGCGTGCCTTGCCGCTCGTATATCCTCCGGCGAACCCCTGTTTGCTATCCTGTACCCTCTTTCGTTCGATACCGATATTACCGGACACTTCAGCGCTACCTCGTGCAGCATATCCCTCGCCGTCCTTTCATTCGTTCCGAACATACTCATCACCTCCTCCTTCGTCACCTTTTTTATTCTCATTACTCGCACCAGCTTATTCAGTTTTGCGCAATTCTCTTCGTTATGTATCATTCCGCAACCTCCTTGTTTTTTGCCTTAAGTCGCCACTTTCCGCAAAGCTCTTTATCCAGCTTAACTGCCTGTAAATGGTACTTTTCCAAAAACTCGCTCTTCCCGGACATATGCGCTTCCGTATGGTGCTCGCGGCATAGCGGCAGCGCTCTCATCCCCTCGTGCTCTATTTCCGTTCTGTCTCTGCCCATGCCCACCGCGTCCACGTGATGCAGCTCCGCTTTTCTTCCGCACACCGCGCACCTTTTGTGCATAAGACAGGAATATACATATTTTTCCACGTCCTCGCACAACTCTCTCAGCGGTACCCGCGTCGGTATTTCATGCGCCAATATAAAGTCCGTCAGATATGTTATAAAGTCCCTCGCCAGCGTCACGTCGCAGTCGGATAAACTGAATATCCCCTCTGCCATTCCCTTTAACTCGTCATGTATGTATTTCAGCTTAAACAGTCTTTTTACATATTCCGGCATTTCTCCCATGTACTCCGTTATTTCCTCCAGCAGCGCATATGCTCTTCTTCTCTGCTCGTTCGTTATTCTCCGACTGTCCTGTAATACTATCCGACATTCCTTATATCCGCATCGCGCCAGCGCGGAGATATTTTCGTAATGCGCCCTTATTACCATTTCTCCGCGCTCGTCATAGTCCGTAATTCTGCCGTCGATTATTTCCATTGCTTAGTCCTTAGCCGGCTTATACGCCTTTACCATTGCTATCAGATCGCTGTATTGCTGCTCCGTCAGCTCGTCATAGCTCTTTGCAGGTATTGCATTCATAAACATTATTATCCTGTCGTTGGGACACTTGCTCGCTAGCTGATACTGTTTTACCGTCAGCTTCCTTCCGCTCTCAGCTACCCTTACCTCGTTTACCGCCGCTCTTTCCTCCGCCGTTTTCTGCGCGCTCCTGTCTGCCGCAGGAGCAAGCTTTACGGGAAACGGCACACTGTTTTCCTCCTCCCTTTCGCTTTCCGGTAAATCCTCGCCCGCATAGATATATAATCCCAAGCCGTGCCGCGCGCACGCTTTGGTCAGACTTCTTTGTATCGCCTTATTCACGTCGCAGCTCGTCACGCTTTCAATAGGTATCGACCTATTCCTGTTGTCCATTACCGGCAGCTCCTCGATATGCTCGATACCTTCTATTCTTACGCCCGTTTTCACCCAGCACGTGCGTCCGTCAGTGTGGTAATTCCAACCTTGCGCGTTTTCGTATATTTCATAGCTCGCCTCCGGGTATCTCTTTTTTACCTCTCCCCACGCGTATGCCCAAGCTAAATACGTAAGTCCGTTCTTCTGTTCCGTTTTGTCGTTTACGTTTACCGCATTTAATTCTTCAAAATAATTTCCCATGATTTCCTCCTAAAACGGCAGCATGATTACTGCTCCCAGCTTACTGTCATATCCTGCCCATCCTATTCGATTATACAGTGCCACCGTACCCTCATCCGGATCCTTTACTATTATCAACCCACTCTCCTCCATTCGTTTCAATACTGCGTTAAGCTCTTTTAACAGCTTCTCCTGTTCCTCGCTCATCGGCTTTAACTTGTCCATCCTTTTTTTCTCCTAATATCATATCGTTTTTATAGGGTATCCCATATACATATTGCTGTTTTCTTCTACCGCCTCTTCGCTTTCCTCTTCCTCGTCCATATATTCCACTTCCACTCCCAGCTTGTCCAATGCCGCGCATAATTCCGCTGCCGCGTCGAAATCCTTTACCTTTATTCTTTGTGTTTCCAATACTACCTCGTACATATCTCTAACTCCTTCAACCCATAGGCTTTTATCCTTCCGGCTGCATAATCCGCGTTTCTCTTAAACCTTGCCAAAATGAATTTTAATCAGTTCTATAAAGGCCTTATACTCTTTTCCGTAGATATTATCACCATGCGTTTCTTCAACCTTTCGTTCAAACTCATTAAGCATGCCGCAAAAACACCCGCATACTATTTTTACTCCCCCATCTTTTTCAATAAATGCTGTTGTAGTATCAAGCCTTGAGCCGATTTTAGAGCACCATATAATATCTGCGTCACCGGATACACTCGCGTTGCCGTATACCCTCGCGTTGCCGGATACACTCGCGTCACCGCATACCCTCGCGTTGCCGTATACCCTCGCGTTGCCGTATACCCTCGCGTCACCGCATACCCTCGCGTCACCGCATACACTCGCGTTGCCGGATATCCAC
>ENA-UOJE01001084-UOJE01001084.1-human-gut-metagenome-genome-assembly--contig:-C23-NODE-1084-length-26049-cov-15.060014_pt1 | contig 26049 bp, 16 predicted proteins | sample MGYA00242341_ERZ723888 | MGnify/ENA metagenome assembly ERZ723888 | reverse complement strand
TCGTCTCGCGGTAGAGCGCAGTGCCGGGGTTGCGCGCGAAAAACAGCAGCAGGTCATATTCCTTGTGCGTGAGCGCGATCTCCTCCGCACCGCGCCAGACCTGCATGGCGCGCGTGTCGATGCGCAGCCCGCCGATCTCGATGACGGCGTCGGTCTTGTTGTAGCGCCGCAGCACGACGTCCACGCGCGCAAGCAGCTCGAGCACCTCGAAGGGCTTGACGATGTAATCCTCCGCGCCCATGCGCAGACCGCGCACCCGGTCGTCGACCGAGCCGCGCGCGGTCAGGAAAATGACCGGGATGCCCAGCGGGCGGATGTATTCCATGAGCTCAAAGCCGTCGGCGTTCGGCAGCATCACGTCGAGCAGGATGAGGTCAAAGACATTGCGCTCGAGAATGTCCGCTGCGGCCAGACCATCGTACACGCACGTGCACCGGTAGCCCGCGCGGGTCAGGCTCATCTGGATCAGGTCGCAGATCGGCTTTTCGTCGTCCACGATCAGGATCTGGATCATGCTACCGCCTCCTTCGGGTCAAAATTACATCGTTCCGGCATCAAAACGGCATCGCCGCCGCGCGTCTGGACGATGCCGTGGCTTATTATAAGTGTATGCGCATCCGTGTGTCAAACCAAATCGGCAGGAGGGACGGTGCGCGTGTTCCGGGCTATGCGGGGGCTTGAGAGCGCCGGGCGCGGCGGAGGGACACCCGCATGCACAAACCGGTACAAAAACCGGATGTTTTGTCCGAAATGGGCTTGAATTATGGAAGACCTTGTGATACGATGACAGTGTTGAATTCTAACTCGTCTGGAAGCATGGAATTCCAGCATCCAATGACAGGAATTTGCAATTATTTTTAAACGGAGGAAAAAAGCATGTCCAAGAAAAAAATCCTGACAGTCGTATTGACGCTTTTGGTGGCAGTCTGCCTGCTCGCCACGACTGCTCTTGCGGGCGTGGCCCCGTCCGCCCCGTCGATGCCGTCGGCACCGTCCGGCACGACCGCGCCGTCCACCCCGAGCAATCCGTCCCAGCCGAGCCAGCCGTCTCAGCCGTCTCAGCCGGTCGTTCCGTCTCAGCCGAGCCAGCCGGTCGTTCCGTCTCAGCCGAGCAAGCCGGTCGAGCCGTCCCAGCCGAGTAAGCCGGTCGAGCCGTCTCAGCCGAGCAAGCCGGTCGAGCCGTCCCAGCCGAGCAAGCCGGTCGAGCCGTCCCAGCCGTCCCAGCCGGTCGAGCCTGAAATGAAGTTCGTCGATGTGGCAGAGGGCGCATGGTACTATGACGCCGTGATGTGGGCCGTCAAGAACGGTGTGACCGCCGGCATGACCCCGACGGTGTTTGCGCCGCTTGAAGCCTGCAACCGCGCGCAGATGGTCGAGTTCCTGTGGAACGCCGCCGGCAAGCCGACCGCGACCATCAAGGCTGTTCCGTTCACCGACGTTCCGGGCGCTGCCTGGTACGAGGATGCGCTCCTGTGGGCCTATGAGGCGGGCATCGTTGCCGGCACGACCAGCACTACTTTCAGCCCGGCTAAGGAATGCACCCGTGCCGAGATGGTCTGCTTCCTCGTGCGTCTGCTGTCGGACGGCGCAACGGACAATATGCCGTTTGTTGACGTTCCGGCCAGCGCATGGTACTACAACGAAGTGCAGTGGGCATGGGCCAACGGTCTGACTGTCGGCACCAGCGCTACCACGTTCAGCCCGGACAAGGTCTGCAACCGTGCCGAGGCTGTTGAGTTCCTGTACAACGCGTTCGCGGAGTAAGGAGCTTACTGAAAATTACATGTTTTTCTATCAGGACTTCGGTTGCTAATAGACAAATCATAGACCCCAAAGCACAAAGAAGAGATGGGAAAACCTCATCTCTTCTTTTTTCACACATCGAGCTGACAAATTTAGAGAGGAAACTACAGAAAAGGAGCTGATGTGAGTCGTGAAAGCGACCCGATTCGCGAACAGAGCGTGGGCTTTTGTGTTGGCCGTCCTGATGACGCTGACGCTCATTGCCCCGCAGGCGCTGGCTGCGAACACCGTAGACCCCGTCGAACCTGCCAGCGGTAAGATCCTTGTGAGTCAGACGGATTACACGCTGATCGACGGCGTGACGGAATCTGACATCTTCCTGAATACGAAGGAAGGCAATGCACAGATCGCCGGTTTTATGACGACGATTGCACCGGGTGCGAAGGCGACATTCAAGGCCTCGTACAACGGTTACTATACAGAAGGCAGCACGCCTGCGTCCCGCAAGGACAAGGCGGCCAATCTGGCCTGGAGCATGGAAAAGACCACGATGCAGGCTGCTAACTATACTAAGGCCACCGGCGGCAACGTCATCATGGCCATGAACGGCGACTACTACAACATGCAGACGCTGCAGCCGCTCGGTTACCTCATCATGGAGGGCAACCTCATTCAGAAGAATAACGGTGTTGCCAACGAGCCGTATTTTGCGGTTTTGAAGGACGGTACCTATGCCATCCGTGACGCCGGGGCGGACTGCTCTGACGTTCTGGAAGCGATTTCCGGACCGTTTTATCTGATCAAGGATGGACAGCCCTGCTACAACGGGAATCCGGACCTCATGCCGCGCAACTGCATCGGCATCAAGGCGGACGGCACGGTCGTGACATTTTTGGCCGACGGCCGCCAGAGCCCGTACTCGGTCGGCATGACGATCGATGAGGAGATTTCGTTCCTGTATGCGCAGGGCGTGGTGAATGCGATCTTCCTCGACGGCGGCGGTTCCGCCACCTGCGCCACCAAGCGCGAGGGCACCACGGAGCTTCAGGTCCGCAACCGCCCGTCCGACGGCGTGGAGCGCACGGTCGCCAGCGCCCTGCTGCTGGTCTCCACGGCGGAGAGTGACGGCGTGTTCGACCATGCCTCCCTTTCCCCGAACAACACGGTCTACACGCCCAACAGCCAGATCCAGTTCTCGGCCATCGGCGTGGATAAAAACGGCGGCGAGGCCGCGCTCCCGGAGAATGTGACCTGGACGGTCGCGGACGCCAAGAGCGGCACGATCGACGCCAACGGTCTGTTCACGCCCGCGAAGAACTATAAGGGTGATGTGACGGCGCGTCTGCTTGTGGACGGCACCGTCAAGGGCACGACGAGCGTGAAGATCGCGGACATCACGGACCTGTATTTCAGCAGCGCATCCGTGTCGCTCGACTTTGGCGCGACATCCGATCTCGGCCTTGTTGCCAAATGTGACGGTGTGGACATCGCCTATAAGCCCGGTGACTTCAAATGGACGATCAAGTCCAAGACGGCCGGTGTGCCGGATAATGACGTCGGCCACATGGACGGCAACACGTTCGTGGCCGGTACCGGCAGCGGCACGATGAACGCGACCGTCACGGTTACTTACGCAAACGATCGCTCCAAGTCGGCGGAGGTCGGTGTGGAGATCGGCAAGCTGCCGGTGACGCTCATGGACTTTGAGCCCATCAACGGCCAGCGCCAGACCTGCGCGCACTACCACTGGGGCAAATACAATTACGTGGATAACGGCATGAATCCCGACCACGGCTACATCGGCAATGTGTCGCCGATCACTGTCACGACCCATGGTACCTACTCGGACAACCCGACGACGGCGGAGCTCTCTGCACCCTACCGCTTCACGGGCAACTGGGACAGCGACGTTCCGGCTTCGGACATCTTCCGCGCCAACGGCTATAGCTATTACCTGTGGCCGAACGCCTCTATCACGCAATATCTCTGCGGCGACCTGAAGATGACGACGGCGGCCGAGGGCGGTCAGGTGCGTTTCGGCGACTATGCCATGGAGCTGAACTATGACTATGAGTCTTATGACGGGTCGAAAAACTCCAACTTCTATGTTCGCTACTGCGGCGATCAGATCAAGATCGAGGGCACGCCCACGGAGATCGGCGTCTGGATCTATGCACCGGAAAACACGCCGTGTTATTCGCTCTATGCCGACATTATGTTCTGGAATGGCAGCAACTATGGAACTAAAAATTACCTTCTCTCGCATAAGGGCGCAAATGGCGAGCGCTCCACGATCATTGACTGGACCGGGTGGATGTACTGCTCGGCAAATATTCAAGACATTTGGCAATATCAGGATGATGAGCACCCGCTGAGCATCATCCCTGGCGCAGGTGTGTTCTGGCTGTCCTATCAGCCAGCAAAGGTCGACGATATGATGGGACATGCGGGCGCTGGGCGGCGCAACGGCACCATCTACTTCGATAACTATCGCGCCGTCTATGGCACAAACCTCGATGACCTGGACAATCCGGTCATCCACGACATGACGGTCAACGGCCAGACGCTTGCGGACGACGGCTCCACCGTCATCAACGCCAATGCAATCGAAGCGGTCGCTTCGTATGACGATGTGGACGGTCAGAACCGCTCCGGCATCAATGCCAAGGCAACGGTCATCAAGATCGACGGCGAGGAGCTCCCGTCGGACAATTCCGACACGAATGCGACCGTCCGTCTGACGCTCCAGAACGGCAAGCACACCATGACGGTCTCCGTGTCCGATGCGTTTGGCAACACGGTCGAAAAGACCACGGCCTTTGTCGTTGCCGGCGATATGCAGGACACGGCCACGGTCAGTGTCAGCGGCTCGGACTTCGTCCCGCTCGGCAGCGACTATACGCTGACGGTCGCGGCGGACGGCAAGATCCGCTCCGCGGACATCACGATGCTCAACCTCAACGATGACATCGGTCAGCCGACGGTGACCTATGCCAACGGTGTGACCGGCAAACTGGTGTATACCAAGACCGGCTTTAAGAAAGCCATGCTGACGCTGCACCTTGAGTCGGCGGCCCCGGTCGAGGGCGAGCTGGCCACATTGACCTTCAAGATCGACGCCGGTCTGGACACGACGGTCAACCAGTTCACGTACACGGTTTCCAATATCGCGCTCACCGCAGCGAACGGCGAGGCCTATACGGCGGCCCAGGCGGCGGTGCGTCTGCCGCTGTCGGCATACTACAGCATCCAGCCCGGCCCGCAGGCGGTCGGCATGTCCAGCGTGATCGCGGTCTATGAAAAGGACGGCAGTCCCGCCGCCGGTGTGACCGTGTCGCTCGACGGCGCGGAGATCGGCAAGACCGATGCCAACGGCCTGCTCGAGACCGATGCCATGAAGACCAAGGACGCCGGCACGGTCTGCGTGCTCACGGCTGTCGGTCCGAAGGGCGTCGCCGAGGCGACGAAGGTCACCGTTCTGGCGGACGCCGCCGGCACGGAGTATACCGCCGTCCATCTCAACGCCGTTCAGGGCAGCAGCACGAATCAGAACATCAGCTGGCTGTCCGGCCTCAGCACGGGCGGCAAGGCGGTCGTTCAGTACCGCGTCAAGGGCACGGATGCCTGGCAGACGGCCGATGGCACCTCTACGCTCACCGGTTTCTCCACCTCCAAGGATGCGGCTTATATCAACACCATTCAGCTTACGGGCCTGACGGCCGGCACGGACTATGAGTTCCAGGTCGGCGACGGCAGCACATGGTCCGAACTGCACACCTTCCGCACGAACGCGGCGCAGCAGGACACCACGTCCTTCGTCGTCATGGGCGACACGCAGATGTCCGGCGACCGTGAGGCGGATGCCGAGAGCATCGCGATCCTCGACGCGCTCGGTGATCTCGTCAAGGACAAGCAGGTCAATTTCGGCCTCCAGACGGGCGACTATGTCGACAACGGCACCAACTACGCCATGTGGGCCGAGATGCAGGAGGCGTTTAACCACACGTTCCCGAACGTGGACTTCATCCACACGCTCGGCAACCATGAGTACTACGGCGACTTCAGCGGCAGCACTGCCAGCAGCATCCTCCAGCTCCCGAGCAAGGACTACTACTCCATGGAGTACGGCGATGTCTACGTCGCCGTCATCAACAACGGTGCCGACCTGAGCGCAGCCTGCGAATGGCTCAAGCAGGACGCGGCGCAGAGCACCTGCATGTGGAAGATCCTGTCCATCCACCAGCCGCCGTATTACACGAACGCCAAGGGCGGCAGCGAGCGGTTCCATGAGCAGATCCCGGCCGCGGCAGAGGCTGCCGGCATCGACGTGGTCTTCTCCGGCCATGACCACTCTTATGCGCGCATCATGGCCAAGGACGGCGCGGCCGTTACCGAAAACGGCGTGACCTATTTCATTTGCGGCGATCTGGGCGAGAAGTCCAAAAACGTCAACTATGCGATGAGCTCCGATTTCTCGTTCGCGTACAAAGAGCAGGACTACGCGGGCCTGATCCTGTACGTCACGGCCAACGGCGAGGAAATGACGATCACCGCTTACGACAGCAAGGACGGCCGTGTGGTCGATTCCACGACGCTGCAGTCCCGCTGCTCGAAGGGCCACCAGCTGACGACCTACCAGAATGGCAAGTCTGCCTGTGCGGTCTGCGGCAAGCTGATCGACGTCAAGGACGCGCAGTACACCGGCTGGATGACCGTCGAGGGCACCGAAAAGCAGATGTACTTCCTGGCCGGCGACTATGTCACCGGCTGGCAGCAGATCGGCGAGAAGATGTACCACTTCGGCGATGACGGCATCGCCCACGTGACCGAGACGGTCGACACCCGTACCTGCACGAAGTACGGTTGGCTGGAGACCACCTGCAAGACCTGCGGCGCCGTTCATCACAGTGCATCTCTCTGGCCGGAGGGCCACAAGTGGGATGATAACCATGTCTGCACGAAGTGCGGCTTCGTAGGCAGGGATATCTCCAAGGCAACGGTCAAGACATGGCCGGCCACCTATAAGGGTGGCAGCACACCGTGCTATGTGGAGGCCACCTACGAGGGACAGAAGCTGACAGTCAAGACCAGCGACGCGGGTGTTGACGGCTATGTTTCCTATTCCAACAACACCAAGGTCGGCTATGGCGTCGTGACGATCCGCGGCATGGGCGATTACTATGGCATCGTGTCCGCACAGTATGAGATCGTTCCGCCGGTCGTTTCCGGTGTTGCGGTGACGGATGTCGGTCAGAAGCGTCTGACCGTCGGCTGGAATCCGGCTCCCGGTGCTGAGAACTACCGCGTGGAGATCAGCAGCGACGGCGGGAATACCTGGGAGGTCTTGGAAGTGACCTCGCAGACCAGCTGCGTGGCCACGGGCCTGAACCCGTCGACGGCGTACAGCTTCCGCGTATACGGCTGCACGAAGGTCGGCGACACATGGTTCAATTCTCGGCATTATTCCGATGTCGTCAGCGCAACGACACTCAACGCCGACCAGTTCGCGCCGTCCGAACAGTTCAAGGACATCTGTGCGACGGTCGACGGACAGACGATCTCCGGCCTGCAGTCCGGTGCGGATCAGTATCTGTTCCTGCCGGCCAGTGCGAAGCTGAGCAAGCTTGCCCTGACGGTCACGACGCAGAACAGCGATGCACTCAAGATCGAGCTGCAGGGCACGAAGGGCACGCAGACGCTCGACGGTGCTGCCGTGAATGTCACCAAGCTGGCGGATGCGCAGGACGGCCTGTATGATCTTGCGGTTCTCGTCAACGGCCAGAAGGCTGCGGTCGTGCACATTGCACAGTCGGCCAATATCAACGCGCTCTACATCACGAGTGACGATCCGGCCACACAGGGCAGAGACTTTGTCGATGCCAGCAAGTCCAACATCGCGACCGGCAAGCTGCTCGTCGTAGACAAGGACGGCAAGACCGTGTATGACGGTGCGCTCACGCAGCTCAAGGCGCGCGGCAACACCACCTTCACCAACGCCGAGAAGAAGTCCTACCAGATCAAACTCGACGGCAAGTCCGACCTGATCGCCTGCGGCGAGAAGATCAAGACATGGACCCTGCTCGCCGGCTCCCACGACGCAACGCTCATGCGCGACAAGATGTTCAAGGATCTTGCCAAGTCGCTCGGCATGCCGTACACGGCCAGCACCGACTGGGTGGATCTGTACTACGACGGCGTGTATCGCGGCACATACCTCGTCAGTGAGAAAAACTCCGTCAACAAGACGGGCGTCAATATCACTGACATGGAAAAAGCCTACGAGGCGTGCAACCCCGGCTACGGTGAGAACGCTTCCACGGCACTGGCCAAGAACAAGTACGGCCAGACTTACCAGTACACCACCGGCCTGACCGAGCCGGAGAACATCACCGGCGGCTACCTGCTGGAGCTCAACGGCACGAAGCTCGACGACAGCTACAATCCGAAGTATGACGAGGCCAGCGGCTTCATCACCGGCAAGGGCTCCGCGATGAATGTCAAGAGCCCCGAGTGGTGCGGCAAGGACGCTATGGCCTACATCAGCGAGTACTATCAGGAGTTTGAAGACGCCGTCTACGCGCAGGATGCCGACGGCAACTATACCGGCTACAACGCGCAGACCGGCAAGTACTACTATGAGTACTGCGATCTGAACTCGCTGGTTCAGGCTTACCTGATCCAGTACCTCTCCGGCAACTCCGACGCGTTCTACTCCTCGTTCTTCTTCTATAAGGACGTGGACGGCCTCATGTACGCCGGCCCTGTCTGGGACATGGAGCTGACCGGCGGCGGCGGCTGGTCCGGCGTGATCACGTCGGACAACACCTTCATCAATGGCCGCTATCTTGTCCAGGCACTCACCCAGATCCCCGGCTTCCGCGCTGCGGTGAACAACTACTATCACAACACCTTCCTTGCACAGGCGCAGGCGCTTGTCGGCGACAACGGCAAGGTTCAGGGGTATTACGATCACATCTCGGCCAGCGCCGCGATGAACTACCGCCAGTGGCCGCTGGTCCGCGTCGGCAAGCCGAGCTCGGACAATCACTTCTGGCCCGACGGAACGACCTACGGCGACACCGTCAAGGATCTCAACACGTGGCTGAGCGCGCGCATCGCAAAGATGAGCGCAGAGTTCAACGATACGTGGGACGATGGCGTCGTGACCAAGGAGCCGACCTGCACCGAGAGCGGCGTGCGTACCTACACCTGTGAAAACGGCAACATCATGTACGAGAGCATCCCGGCGCTCGGCCACAAGGAAGTGATCGACCCGGCGAAGGATGCGACCTGCACGCAGACCGGCCTGACGGAAGGCAAGCACTGCTCCGTCTGCGGCGAGACGCTCGTTGCGCAGACAGAGGTTCCGATGAAGCCGCATACGCCGAAGGCGACGGAGATCGTTCCGGCGACCTGCACGGAGGATGGCACGGCGGGCGGCATCGTCTGCGCTGTGTGCGGCACGACGCTGGAAGGCTCAAAGCGCATCCCGGCAAGGCACCACTATGTCGGCGGCTACTGCACGGTCTGTGAGCGGCAGGATCCGCTGCGCATCCCGTGCTCCGGCGATCAGCATTGCCCGGGCCACATCTTCAGCGACATGCCGTCGACCGACTACTGGTCACACGGCGCGATCGACTATGTCGTTGCGCACAAGCTCTTCTTCGGCACGAGCGCGACGACCTTTGAGCCCATGACCAAGCTTTCCCGCGCAATGATCGTCAAGATCCTTTATACGCTCGAGGGTGAGCCCGCCGTCACCGGGGAGAATCCGTTCCGTGACGTTGCGGACAACAGATGGTACACCAACGCGGTGATCTGGGCGGCGGAGAACAAGATCGTGGCCGGCATCGGCGACGGCAAGTTTGACCCGGACGGCGATGCAACGCGCGAGCAGGTCGCAAAGATCCTGTATGAGTACGCAGCGTTCAAGGGCTGTGACATGAATGTGTATGGTGATCTGTCGGCCTTTGCAGACATGGGCAAGGTTTCCAATTTCGCGAAAGAGCCCATGACATGGGCGGTCGCCGAGGGCCTGATCTCTGGTGTCGCAGTCGGCCGCGAGGCGCTGCTCGATCCGCAGGGCGCGGCGACGCGCGAGCAGTTTGCGATGATGATGGCGGAGTACATGATGCAGGTGCTCCCGCTGACGCCGGACGAGCCGGATGCACCGGATGTACCGGATGTACCGAGTGCACCGAGCGCTCCGGTCGAGCCCAGTGCCTCACCCGAGGAGCCCAGCGCTTCGCCCGAGGAACCCAGCGCTTCCCCTGCGCCCAGCGCGCAGCCGGCTGAAACGGTGAAGCCAGAAACGGTGCAAACGCCCGCAGAAGGCGAAACGCCGTAATCACGGCGCGGGCGCACAACCTCCAAAGCCCCAAAACGGGACATCCCGGAGCGGCAATGCCGCTCCGGGATTTTTGGTTGGCGCGCACACATTTTTACGCGAAAATTCCGTAAAAAGTGCGGAAATTCCTGTCATATACTTGACAAACCCCGCTGCCGCGTGCTACACCTATTTTATCGTAAAGGGAATGCAATCTATACGGAAAGGCAAAAGCAATGACATTGGATAAACTGAAAATCGGTTCTTCAGGCGTCATCACGGCGGTCGGTGGGGACGGCCCGCTGCGCTGCCGCCTGCTGGACATGGGGCTCACGCCCCGCACACGCGTCACGCTGCAAAAGGTGGCGCCGATGGGCGACCCGATCGAGATCCGCGTGCGCGGGTACGAGCTGACGCTGCGCATCGAAGAGGCGGAGAAGATCGAGGTCGAGGGGGTGTCGGCATGATCTTTGCACTTGTCGGCAACCAGAACTGCGGCAAGACGACGCTGTTCAACGCCCTCACGGGCTCGAACCAGCACGTGGGCAATTTCCCGGGCGTGACCGTCGACCAGAAAATGGGCGAGATGCGCGATGAGAAGGGCTGCTCCGTCGTCGACCTGCCGGGCATTTACTCGCTGCGTCCGTACACGCAGGAGGAGATCGTCTCGCGCGATTTCATCATCAATGAAAAGCCGGACGGCATCATCAACATCGTCGACGCCACGAACATCGAGCGCAACCTCTATCTCACGCTGCAGCTGCTTGAGCTGCGCGTGCCGATGGTGCTGGCGCTGAACATGATGGATGAGGTGCGCGCCAACGGCGGCGCGATCGACGTGCAGAAGATGAGCGATGCGCTGGGCATCCCCGTCGTGCCGATCTCGGCGGCGAAGGGGGAGGGCGTGTCCGAGCTCGTGGATCAGGCGCTGAGCGTCGCGCGCAGCCGCACGCTGCCGAAGGTGACGGATTTCTGCTCGGACGATTCCGCCGTGCACCGCTGCATCCATGCGGTCGTGCACATCATCGCCGACCATGCCGACCGCATCGGCGTGCCGGCGCGCTTTTGCGCGGCCAAGCTCATTGAGGGCGGCGATGATCTGGCGCAGGTGCTCGATCTCGACGAGAACGAGCGCGAGCTGCTCGAGCATTGCATCGTGCAGATGGAAAACGAGACCGGGCTCGACCGCAATGCGGCGCTGGCCGATATGCGCTATACGTTCATCGAGGCCGTTGTGGCCGCTTCCGTGGTCAAGTGCCATGAGAGCAAGGAGCACGCGCGCTCGATGAAGATCGACCGCATCCTCACGGGCAAATATACCGCCATGCCGACGTTTCTGCTCGTCATGCTGCTCACGTTTTATCTCACCTTCAACGTTGTCGGCAAGTGGCTGTCCGACCTGCTGCAGCTCGGCATCGACGCGCTGACCGGCGTCGTGGACGCGGCGCTCACGGCCTACGGCATCAACCCCGTCGTGCACAGCCTCATTATTGACGGTGTGTTTGCCGGCGTCGGCAGCGTGCTCGTGTTCCTGCCGATCATCGTGACGCTGTTTTTCTTCCTGTCCATTCTGGAGGACACCGGCTACATGGCGCGCGTGGCCTTCGTCATGGACAAGCCCCTGCGCAAGATCGGCCTGTCCGGGCGCAGCATCGTGCCGATGCTCATCGGCTTCGGCTGTTCGGTGCCGGCCATCATGGCCACGCGTACCGTCTCATCTGACCGCGACCGGAAAATGACCATCCTGCTCACGCCGTACATGAGCTGCTCGGCGAAGATCTCGATCTATGCGTTTTTCACCGCGGCGTTTTTCCCGCGCTACCGTGCGCTCGTCATGCTGGGGTTGTATGCGCTCGGCGTGCTCATCGGCATCGTCGCGGCGCTCATCATGAACAAGACGGTCTTTCGCGGCAAGCCCGTGCCGTTTGTCATGGAGCTGCCGAACTACCGCATGCCCGGACTCAAGAGCGTGGCGCTACTGCTCTGGGAGAAGGCAAAGGATTTCCTCCAGCGCGCGTTCACGGTCATCTTCCTCGCAACGATCATCATCTGGTTCTTGCAGAGCTTTGACACGCGCCTGAACGTTGTTGCCGACAGCGCCGCGAGCCTGCTCGCGCTCATCGGCCGCTGGATCGCACCGATCTTCCGGCCGCTCGGCTTCGGTGACTGGCGCTGCGCCACGGCGCTCATCTCCGGCTTCATCGCCAAGGAGTCCGTTGTGAGCACACTGCAGGTGCTGCTCGGCGGCGCGGCGATCTCGTCGCTGCTGAGCACGCGCGCGGCGGTGAGCTTTCTCGTGTTCACGCTGCTGTACACGCCGTGTGTGGCCGCCGTTGCGACCATCCGGCGCGAGCTGGATTCCCGGCTCAAGACGGTCGGCGTCGTCGTTTTGCAGTGCACGGTCGCGTGGATCGTGGCGGTGTGTGCCGTGATCGCGTGGCGCGTCTGGCGGCGCACAATGAAGCGTGGCGGTTGCTGCGGCGGTAACTGCACCGGCAACTGCGCGCAGTGCGGCAGAGCGTGCACGCACAAGCCAAAAAAGTAACCGCGGCACATGACCACAAACCTGAATCTCCTGCAGCGGGATGCTGCGGGGGGTGACAAGCCGAGCAAGGCTTCCCGGATCTGGGAAGCCTTGCTTTTTTTGTGTGCAGCAGGAAAATGCCTAGAAAAATACGGCTTCTGTAGGATTCTGATGGAAATGTGCAGAAAACGGCGGCCGGAGGGCGGCCCCCGACTATTGAAATTGCGCAAAGAATGCGTTAAAATGATGCTGCATTTGTCACGCGTTTGGCAAAGGCCAAAACGCATCATTTTCATTTGAAAGGGTTTCGCATTGCGCGCGCCATGCTGCGCAGCGCAGACTACCTCCTGCTCGACGAGGCGACGAGCAACCTCGACGCCACGAGCACCGCGTTCGTCACCGAGGCGATGGACCGGCTCATGAAGGATCGCACGACCGTCATGATCGCCACAGCTATGAGGCAGCCAAGCGCGCCGACTACGTCATCGTCATGCGCGACGGCACGGTCGAAGCCGCCGGCACACCGGATGAGCTGCGCGCGAGCAATGCATACTATCAAATGTTCAGCAAATCACTTTGATGTCAGCGAGGGAACCATGATCAGAGAAAATGTGAAGCTTACCGACGCTCAGCCCGGCGATATCTGCTGCGGCTTTGAGCTGGAAAAGAAGCAGTACGTCGCTTCCAAGGCGGCGACGCTGTACACCATGCGGCACAAGAAGTGCGGAGCGGAGCTCCTGTACTTCGACCGCGACGACGAGAACAAGACCTTCTGCATCGGCTTCAAGACCCTGCCGGAGGACGACACCGGCGTGTTCCACATCCTGGAGCACAGCGTGCTCAACGGCTCGAAGCGATTTCCCGTCAAGGAGCCGTTCGTGTCCCTGCTGCAGGGCTCGATGCAGACCTTCCTCAACGCCATGACCTACAGCGACAAGACCATTTTCCCGGTCTCCAGCCGCAGCGAGCAGGATCTGTTCAACCTCATGCGCGTGTATCTCGACGGCGTGTTCTGCCCGAACATCTACGAAAAGCCGGAGATCTTCATGCAGGAGGGCTGGCACTACGAGTTTGACGGCGAGCAGGCGCAGCCGTACTACAACGGCGTCGTCTTCAGCGAGATGAAGGGCGCCTATGCCGATGTCGAGCGCGTCATCGGCGAGGGGACGGACCGGCTGCTGTATCCCGATACCTGCTACGGGTTTTCGAGCGGCGGCAAGCCGGAGCACATCCCCGAGCTGAGCTATGCGCAGTTTATTGCCGCGCACAAGCGCTTTTACCACCCGTCAAACGCGCGCATCTTCCTCGACGGCCACATGGACGCCGAGCGCGTGCTTGCCTATATCGACGCGGAGTACCTGTCGCAGTACACATACCGCGCCCCGGATTTTGACTTCACGGTGCAGCAGCCCCGCACGGGCGAGGCCACGGTGTACTATGAGGCGATGCCCGGCGAGGAGACGCTCTGCCATATGAGTCTCTCCAGACTCCTGTGCCGCTATGACGATGTGGAGACGGTCTATGCAGCCAAGATCCTCTCGGACTATCTCACCGGCTCGAATGAGGCGCCGCTCAAGCGCGCATTCCTTGAGCGCGGTCTTGCGCAGGACGTGACGCTTGAGATCTCCGACGGTATTTATCAGCCGAGCGCCGCGCTCATCGTGCGCAACACGACCAGAGACGCCTTTGACAAGGTCAAGACCCTTGCGGCGGAGGTCGCGCGCGATATGCTCGCAGCCGGGCTCGACCGCGTGGCGCTCTCGGCGTCGCTCGAGCGCTTTGCCTTCATCAACCGCGAGATCACCGAGCCCTACGGCGTGGAGCTTGCCTGCCGCGCGTTTGACAGCTGGCTCTACGGCGGTGATCCGCTGGCGTATATCGACAACGCAGCCGTGTTCGACACGCTGCGCGAAAAGATCCATGCGGGCTATTTTGAGCGCCTGCTGTCCGATCTGCTCGGCTCGAGCGGCGACCTGTGCACCCTCTATGTGCTGCCGTCGCTCACGAAGGGGGAGGATGACGCCCGCCGTGAATCCGAGCGGCTCGCCGCCGCCACCGCCGCGTGGGATGCCGATCAGCGCAGCGAGGCGTATGCGGCCTTCCGGCGGATGCAGCAGTGGCAACAGAGCGAGGACAGCGCGCAGGCGCTCATGAGCCTGCCGCACCTGCGCCTCGAGGATGTGCCGCAGACGGTCGCCCCTGTGCAGACGCAGCCGGGTGAGGTCAACGGCGTGCGGACGCTGCACGTCTCGGGCGATACGAACGGCATCGTGTACCTCAACCTGTACTTTGACGTCTCCGACCTCACGGACGAGGAGCTGTGCATGCTCAACGTGCTGAGCACCTGCTTCGGTGAGCTGCGCACGGAGACCTGCCCTGCGGACGTGCTGCAAAACCGCGTCAAGGCGCTGCTGGGCTCGCTGTTTTTGCGTGTGGACTGCTTGCAGAAGCAGGGGGACACCGAGCACGTGCACCCGTATCTGCTCGTGTCGGCAAGCATGCTCGAGGAAAACGCGGCCGAGGCGGTGCAGCTTCTGCGCGAGCTGCTCACGCAGGGGCGCTATGACGAGACAGACCGCATCGGCGAGACCGTCATGCAAAATGACTATTTCATGCGCCAGTCGCTCATCTCGAACGGCCACACCTTCGCCGTCACCAAGTCGCTGTCGGCGTTTTCGGCCGGTGCTGCGCTCAAGGAGACGCTCGAGGGCGAGAACTTTGTGCGCTGGTTTGCGGCGCTGGCTGCCGGCTTTGCGCAAAACGGCGCGCAGGTGAGCGCCGCGCTTGCCGCGCTCACCGAAAAGGTGTTTGTCACGAGTCGCCTCTTCGCGGGCTATTCCGGCACGCTCGATGCCGGTGTGCTTGCCCGGCTCATCGCCGCGCTGCCGCAGGGCGCGCCCGGCGCGACGGCTGCACACAAGCGCTATGACGCGGCCGCCTGTGCGGTCGAGATCCCGGCGGATGTTGGCTTCTGCGCGCTGGGACACAACCTCTACGCCCTCGGCAGCAGCTATTCCGGCGCGTGCCCGGTGCTGTCCTCACTTGTGAGCTATGGCTACCTGTGGAACATGGTGCGCGTGCAGGGCGGGGCTTACGGCACGGGCATGAACGTGCGCCGCAGCGGCGACATCTTCTGCTACTCCTATCGTGACCCGAACCTCGACAATACGCGCGCGGTGTTTTCTGCGGTTGCCGATTTCATCGAGGATTTCGCGGCGCAGGGCATGCCGCTCGACGACATTATCATCGGCACGGTCAATACGACCGATCCCTTGCTCGATCCCGCCGGCGTGTGCGAGAGTCAGTGCGTGCGCGCGCTCAAGGGCGTGACGCCGGAGGAGCTGGCCAAGACCCGGCATGAGCTTCTGGCGACCAGGCCCGCCGACCTTGCGGCCATGGCCGGCGTCCTGCGCAAATACGCGCGCGAGGGAAAATTCTGCACCTTCTCCGGCGCAAACGGCGGCGCGTGAGGCGCAGCAAAAAAGAAAAAACCTGCGGTTTCCGAGGAAACCGCAGGCTTTTTTCTGTCTGAAACGGAGGTGCCGTTACGTTTTTGCGAGCGCATCGGTGACCGTCCGGCTGAAGGCGTCCGACTGCGTGTTCCAGTCGGCGTAGGCCGGGTCATCCTTGTGGCTCGGGAGCAGACCGGTACCGGCAAGATACGCACCGAGTACGTTCGTGGCCTTCTGCGCACCGAAATAATTCAGGTGGTCACCCTTGTCGCGGGTATCCGTGTTCCAGTCGATCGCAACCTGCTCGTGTGCGGTGTTGAGATCGAGGAAGCCGATGCCCAGCGCATCGGCAAACGCCTGCGTGCTGTTGTGACGCGCCATGTTCCAGTTGAGCGTGCTGGGCGCACTGACGAGCAGCAGCTGCGCGCCGTTTTCGTCACAGAAGGCCTTGATGCGCTCAACATAGGCGCGGTTTCGCTTCGGGATGGGAGCGTAGGCATCCGATGGCGTCATATAATTGCTGGCGTCCGCCGGAGCGGCGTTGCAGCGCAGCTGATACCCTTTGGCATTTTCGGTGTGGGTGTAATTGACGGTCATGCGCCAGTCATTTGCCTTCAGAGATTTCCACCGGTCGTGGTAGGAAAACACAGGGAAGAGGTCGCCGGCCTCCTGCAGCAGCATGCTGCCGTACGAAAAGTCGATGTAGATCACATCGGTCTCCAGGATCACAAGCTTGGGCGACTGCTTCTGGAAGGCTTTGTGCAAGAACGCTTCCGAATAGTACAGTGTCTGTCTGGATGTTCCGCAGCAGTAGGCCGTGTAACCGTATTGCTGCCACAGCTGCATCGGGATGAAGGCGGAATAGCTCTCACTGTCACCAAGGATGAGCAGGTCGATCGTGTTGTCCGGTTCTCCGAGGATGCCGTTGGCCGCGGGGTCATGGATGCCGTCGCTGCTGGTGTTGTTTTTTGGCCGCACCAGCTGCGACACGCCGGTCAGCAAAAGCGCCAGCACAGCGAGAAAAACGACGCATCTGAGCGTATGTTTGAGAAAACGGGACATGCGTGCCTCCTAAAAGTTCGCATACATGGGGTCGACGGGAATGTAGCCCTTTCCGTATGCTCCGAAAACGATGATGAACAAAATGAGCGCGTAGAAGACCGCCCAGCGTACCGCAGCAGGGCGCTGTGCCAGCAGCGTGCGCACGGACTTGCCTTTTTCGTTGATCACACTCACGACGAACACGATCAGCAGCGTCACAGCAACGATCATGAGGTCAAACTTGTCAATGCCGAGCGCCTTGAAGAGCGCATCGTCAAAGACGGGGAATGCAAATCCGGTGACCATGGTGCGGAACATCTGCATACCTGCGCGCAGGCCGTTTGCACGGAAAAACAGCTCGCCGATGATGACCAGCACCGTCGTGCGCAGCATCTGCAGCAGACGGTACGGGAAGCTCTCGGCGCGGATGTGCAGCCGTGCGTTGACGGCCCGCACCGGCGGGGCGATGATGTTGCCGCCGAGGATCAGCACGAAGTGGTACATGCCGAAAAAGAGATAGCTCCACGCGGCACCGTGCCAGAGACCGTTGCAGAACCACACGCAAAAGAGCGCGACGGCGCTCGCCAGCAGCGGACCGTAGTGGTTGCCGAGGCGTTTGCGGGCGGCGGAAGTGAGCTTTTCCAGCGGCTTGAGCGTGACGACCGGGTAGAATACATAGTCCTTGAACCAGGTGCCGAGCGTGATGTGCCAGCGCTTCCAGAATTCCGAGATCGTCTTGGAGAAAAACGGTTGTCGGAAGTTTTCCGGCATTGTGACGCCGAGAATCTGCGCCGTGCCGGTGACGGCGTCCATCGAGCCCGAAAAGTCCATGTACAGCTGCACGGTGTAGCACACGGCGGCCAGTGCGATCACGCCGCCGTCAAAGTCGGTGTAGTTATTAAAGACATTCCTCACGAGCGGGTTGAGCCGGTCGGCGATGATGATCTTTTTCATCATGCCGTAGGCAATGCGCTGCAGACCGAGCGTCAGGTTCTCGTAGGTGATTGGCTTTGCGTCCCAGAGCTGCTGCGCGGTCTGGTCGTAGCGGCAGATCGGCCCTTCCACGATCTGCGGGAAGAAGCTGATGAACAGCGTCAGACGCAGCAGATTCGTGTCCGCTTTTGTGATGCCGCGCTGCACGTCCACGATGTAGGACAGTGCCTGCAGCGTGAAAAAGGAGATACCGATCGGCATCACATACTTCGGGATCGCCAGCTGCACGGGAATGTGCAAGTGCGCCAGGAGCGTGTTGACATTCGTCGCGGCAAAGCCGGAATATTTGAGCGCGAACAGGACGCCGATGTGCAAAATGACGGCCAGCAAAAGGATCCGGTGCTGCACGGCCTGCTGCCGCTTGCGCACGGTCTTGCGCTCGGCTTTTTCCGTCTGCGCGAGCAGAAGCTTCGTCTCCGACTGTATTTTGTCCAGCCACAGTCCGAAGTAGTGCATCGAAAGCGCCGTCAGAAGCAGGTATACGAGCAGCTTGCCGCTGATCAGCCAGAAAAAGGCGCAGTCGGCGGCGAGCAGGAAGTATTTTTTCCCGCGCCGCGGCATGAGACTGTACACCACGAGACAAAACGGCAGGAACACGACGAGAAATGCCGTCGAGAAGAAGGAGGTCAGGGCGCTCCCTTTTCCCGCGAGGAACAACGAAGAAAGCTCCATATCAGCAGCCCTCCTGCGTGTATTTATACACCGCGGCAGCTTGTGTCACAAGCACACGGGCGCAGAAAAGAGCGCCTGCAGATCCTGCGGCGCCGCTTTCCGGATGGCGTCCGGGACACTGCGGTCCGGCCGGGAGAAAGGCTCCCTCCGGCAGAGCCGCTGCGCTGCATGTATGCTGTTCGGTCATTGATGGTTCTGTGCTTGCCATTTGCTCTGTTCTCCTAAAGACGCATTGTTGTGTGGAAACATTATAGCAGGGTTGTGCCGAAAAAAATAGCCAATGATACCTGAATTAGTCTTAATTCTTGCCACCGCTCCCAGGTACAGAGTCCTGCACATTCAGACGGAAAATACGCAGCATGGTTTCGCCTTGCGCGAAAAAGCCCACCGGGCGGTGTGACACCGGATAGGGCAGCGCGAAAATACCGCTGACCATGCAGATCTTCGAGCATAAAAAAGCCAGACGAACCATGCTGGTTCGTCTGGCTCTGCAATGGTGGAGATGGGGGGAGTTGAACCCCCGTCCGAAAGCGCTTAAACAGGAACTTCTCCGGGCGCAGCAGGTTTTTTCGGGACGCCGAACGCCCCTGTTCCCTTCAGGACAGGCAAACCGGCAAGCCTGTCAGTCCGGTAGCTTCATGATGCATGGCACGCGCAAAGCTTAGCGTGCACACGTTCACCACTCATCGACGCTCCGCTGCCGGGCCGTGGTCCTCCCGGCGGGAACGCTCGCTATTTAAGCAGCGAGAAGAACAGTTTCGTTGTTGTTCTTTAATTTATAAGATGCCCGTTTTATGGCGGTCAGGCGCCGCCGCCCGCTATTCCTGCCTCCACACCCCCGTCGAAACCGGTACATCCCCAGGATGTCGGGTGCGTCAGCCGCCTGCACCGCGAGTGCGGTGCAGGCAGGAACGCATTCTGAATCTTCAGACGAAACTGCCGATGTGTTTGTTCCCTCAGCAGGTCTCCGGCTCGGCATATTCCTCGCCGAAGGTCTCGACCGTGACGGTCTTCATCTTCTGCTCGTGGGTGGGCTTGTCGTTGAACATGCTGCGCGGGGTGCGCGCAATGGCATCGACGACGTCCATGCCCTCGGTCACCTTGCCGAATGCGGCGTACTGCTTGTCGAGGTGCGGGGCGTCCATGTGCATGATGAAAAACTGGCTGCCGGCGGAGTTCGGATCCATGGCGCGGGCCATGGACAGCACGCCGCGGGTGTGCTTGAGGTCGTTTTTGAAGCCGTTGCTCGTGAACTCACCCTCGATGCTGTAGCCCGGGCCGCCCATGCCGGTGCCGGTCGGGTCGCCGCCCTGGATCATGAAGCCGGGGATGACGCGGTGGAAGATCACGCCGTCATAAAAGCCCTTTTTGACCAGACTGACAAAGTTGCGCACGGTGTTCGGCGCGATTTCCGGGTAGAGCTCGGCGCGGATGATGCCGCCGTCTTCCATTTCAATGGTGACAATCGGATTGCTCATCAGTAATTTTTCTCCTTTATCGTTCTGTCGATCTCGCGTTTGGCGCTGCGCTGCGCATCGGCGTCGCGCTTGTCGTAGAGCTTTTTGCCCTTGCACAGGCCGAGCTCCACCTTCACGCGGCTGTCCTTGAAATACAGTGACAGCGGCACGAGCGTCAGCCCGTCCTGCTTGGTGCGGGCGTAGAGCTTCGTGATCTCCCGCCGGTGCATGAGCAGGCGCTTCGGCCGGTCGGGGTCGCGGTTGTAGATGCTGCCGTGCTCGTAGGGGCTGATGTGGATGCCGTAGGCAAACAGCTCCCCGTTTTTCACGGTGCAGAACGAATCTTTCAGATTGACCGTGCTCGCGCGGATGGACTTGACCTCGGTGCCGAAGAGCTCCACACCGGCCTCGAACCGCTCGAGCACGAAATAGTCATGCAGGGCCTTGCGGTTGGCCGCGACCTGCTTGACGCCCTTGGCTCTCGGCATGGCGGGGACCTCCTTCGTGCGAAATCGTGGATATAGTTTACCACATCCGGCGGCAAATGAAAAGAGCGAAATCAGCAGAAATAACGCCGAAGCATCGCAATGGCGTTGCGCCGGGCGACGACGTCTCCGTGTTCGCGGATGTGCGCGTACAATTGTCCGCTGCACGGAAGCGCCTCGCCGAACTCGAACACGGCGTTCGGCAGCAGCGCATCCTCTGCGCGTGTGAACAGCTCCCAGCCGCCGGCTATGTACACCACGTCCGAGTCGATCCCCTCGGGGCAGCAGCCGAGCGCTGCGGTCAGATCGGCAAACGAGCCGAAGCGAAACCGGCGCGGCGGGTCAGAAACGGGTCTTGCGATGAGCAGCACCTCCTTTTCGGCGTCGGCAGACGCCGCGTACTATTCAAAATATATGGCATTCCGGGCAGGAATATGGTATCATGCCAGAGAAGAAGGAGTGGTGGTTCATGGAACTGATCGAAGAAAAACTCAAGACCGTCGCAAGCTATCACGGCGTGATCGTCAACGTCCGGCTCGACGAGGCGCGTCTGCCCGACGGCAGCACGGCCAAGCGCGAGGTCGTGGAGCATCCGGGCGGCGTGACGGTGCTGCCGCTGGAGGCCGACGGCACGGTCTGGTGTGTGCGGCAGTACCGCTATCCGTTTTCGCGCACGCTGCTCGAGCTGCCGGCCGGCAAGCTCGAACCGGGAGAAGCGCCGGAGCGGGCGGCGGCGCGCGAGCTCTCGGAGGAGACGGGACTCAGCGCAGGGCGGCTGCAGTATCTGGGCGCGAACTTTACCTCCCCCGGCTACTCGCAGGAGGTGCTGCACATTTACCTTGCGCGCGATCTGCACCACGGTGCGGCGCACCTTGACCCCGGAGAATTCCTGAATCTGGAGCGGTATCCGCTGGATGCGCTCGTGCAGATGGCGCTGGATGGTGAACTCTGTGACGGGAAAACAACTGTTGCGCTGCTGAAAACGCAGCTTTTGCTCGCGCGGGAGCGCGGAGAAGCGGCATCTGGCGGGTTGTGATTGCTTTTCCGGAAAAACCATGCTATAATCCGTTGTTAGGTTCCGTTAAAATCGGGCAAGCTATGCACGAAGCGCGGCCAAAAGCGGCTGCAGATGCGCACCGGCGCTCTGCCTTCGCAGCATGAGAGGTGTCAAATACTTTGAATAGATATGTGATACATGGCGGCAGACCCCTGCACGGGGAGATCGAGATCAGCGGCGCGAAAAACGCGGCCGTGGCGATCATCCCGGCGGCTTTGATGGTTGACGGTGTCTGCCGGATCGAGAATATGCCGCAGATCAGCGATGTGGATATGCTCCTGAAGATCCTTCAGGGGCTTGGTGCGCGTGTGGAATACCTCAGCCCCTCCGCCGTTGAGATCGACTGTACGCAGGTGCGCTTCACCGAGCCGCCGTATGACCTGATGCGCAAGATCCGCGCGTCGTACTACTTCATCGGCTCGATGCTTGGCCGCTTCGGCTCGGCCAAGACGACCATGCCCGGCGGCTGCAATTTCGGCGTCCGGCCGATCGATCAGCACATCAAGGGCATGACCGCGATGGGCGCAAACGTCGAGGTGAAAAACGGCTTTGTCTATGCCGACACGCCCGACGGCCGCCTGCACGGGGCAAAGGTGTATCTGGATAAGGTCTCGGTCGGCGCAACGATGAACATCATCATCGCGGCGACGCTTGCGCGCGGCCGCACCGTGATCGAGAACGCGGCGCGCGAGCCGCACATCGTCGATCTTGCCAACTTCCTCAATTCCATGGGTGCGGACATTCGCGGCGCCGGTACGGATTCGATCCGTATCCAGGGCGTCGAGCGTCTGCACGGCGGCACGTACAGCGTCATCCCCGACCAGATCGAGGCGGGCACGTATATGACGGCCTGCGCCGCCGCCGGCGGTGAAGTGCTCCTGACGAACGTGATCCCGCGCCATCTCGAGTGCATCAGCGCAAAGCTGCGCGAGATGGGCGTGACCGTTGTCGAGGGCGGCGACAGCGTGCTCGTGCGCAGCAACGGCCGCCTGCGCCATACGAACGTCAAGACCCAGCCGTACCCCGGCTTCCCGACGGATATGCAGCCGCAGATCAGCGTGGCACTGTGTCTGGCCGACGGCACGAGCGTCGTGACCGAGGGCGTGTACGATAATCGCTATAAGTACATTCAGGAGCTGGCACGCATGGGCGCGGACGCGCAGGTCAACGGCTGCACCGCCGTGCTCAACGGTGTGGATGGCCTGCACGGTGCGGAGGTCAGGGCGTGCGATCTGCGCGCCGGCGCCGCCGTGGTCATCGCCGGTCTGTGTGCCGCGGGGGAGACCGTGGTCACGGACATCCACTTTATCGAGCGCGGCTATGAAAACTTCGTCGGCAAGCTGCGCAGCATCGGCGCCGACATCGTGCTCGAGCGCGACGATGCCGAGCAGTGCGTGGCCGCTGCCGAATGAATATTGCCCTGTTTGCCAGCGGCTCGAGCGGCAACTGCGCGCTCGTGTCCGACGGCGATACCCATATTTTGCTCGACGCCGGCATCTCCGCGCGGCGCATCCGTGCCGGACTCTCGGCGCAGGATGTGACGGCGGACGCGCTCGCGGGCGTGCTCGTCACGCATGAGCACTCCGACCATGTCAAGGGGCTTGCGGTGCTGCTGCGGCACGACCCCGTGCCGGTGTATGCGCTGCCTGCCGTGTGTGCTGCGCTGCGTGCGCAGCTGCCGGCCGAATGCCTGCATGAGATCGCGCCGGATGTGCCGTTTTTCCTCGGCGACGTGCGTGTGACGCCGTTTGCGACGCCGCACGACGCGGCCGGAAGCTGCGGCTACCGGCTCGACGGCTCGGCGCATTTCGGCCTCTGCACCGACCTCGGCGTCGTGACGGATACCGTGCGCGCGGCGCTCTGCGGTGTGGACTGTGCCGTCATCGAGGCCAACCACGATCCGGAGCTTCTGCGCACCGGACCTTATCCGGTCTATCTCAAGCGGCGCATCGCGTCCGACCACGGGCACCTGTCGAATGAAAGCGCCGGAGCGCTCGCGGTGTTTCTTGCGGAAAACGGCGCGCAGCAGCTCATCCTCGGCCATCTCAGCCGGGAGAACAATACTCCGCGCGCAGCGCTTGACACCGTGTCGCAGGCACTCACGGACGCGGGCTTTCTGCCCGGTGAGCAGCCGGAGCTCTATGCCGCGCCGGCCGATACGCCGCTCGTGCTTGCGGCGGGAAAGGCGTGCGTATGCTGTCGATAACGCTCCTGTGCGTCGGAAAGATGCGGGAGACTTATTATACCTCCGCGTTTGCGGAATATGCCAAGCGGCTGGGCGCTTACTGCCGGTTCGAATTGGCGGAGCTGCCGGAGCAGCGTCTGCCCGAGCGCCCGTCACCGAAAGAGATCCGCGCGGCACTGGAAAAAGAGGCACAGGCCATCCGCGCGCGCATCCCGAAGGGCGCGGCCGTGATCGCCATGTGCGTCGAGGGAAAGCTCCTCTCGAGCGAGGCGCTCGCACGGCAGCTGGCCGGTTACGCGGCGGGCGGCACGTCGAAGGTGTGCTTTCTTGTCGGCGGGTCGTTCGGTCTGGACGAGGAGCTCAAGCGCGAGGCGTCGCTGCGGCTGAGTATGTCGCCGATGACGTTCCCGCACCATCTGGCGCGCGTCATGCTCGCCGAGCAGATCTACCGCGCGTGCACGATCAACGCGGGCACGCAATATCACAAATAGGAACATAGGAGAACTACCATGGCGCAAGAGCTGAAAGCAGAGTGGGGCAGATCGCTTCCCGGCGATTTGCTCAAGCGCTGGCCGCGCAATGCGGACGGCGAGCTGGTGCCCCCGGCGTTGCTGACCAAGTGCACGGGCATCGATATGGACGATGTGCTGCTGGTCAATATGCTGGAGGCCTATGGCATCCCCTGCCTGAAAAACTATCCCGGGGACGGCCAGTTTGGAAAGATCATGTTGGGTATGTCCGGTTACGGAGTGGAAATTCTGGTCCCGGAAACGCTGCTTGCCGATGCGCAGGCACTCCGGGAAGGCTGCGCCTCGGCGCTGACGGAAGGAGAAGACGATGCGTAATTACATGGAAGAATACCAGCGTTGGCTCGACAGCCCCGCGCTCTCCAATGCGGAGTGGGAAGAGCTCAATGCCATCCGCGATGATAAAAAAGAGATCGAGAGCCGCTTTTTTGCCCCGCTCGAGTTCGGCACGGCCGGCCTGCGCGGTGAGATGGCGCTCGGCTGCCGCCGCATGAACATCCACGTCATCCGCCACGCCACGCAGGCATTCGCGGAGGTCATCAAGGCCGAGGGTGCGGGTGCGTGCTCGCGCGGCATCGCCATCTGCTTTGACTGCCGCGTCAACAGCGAGCGCTTTGCGCATGAGGCCGCATCCGTCATGGCGGCCAACGGCATCCACGTGCGTATTTTTGACGCCCTGCGCCCGACGCCGGAGCTGTCGTTCGCCGTCAAGCACTACGGCACGACGGCCGGACTGAACATCACGGCCAGCCACAACCCGAAGGAATATAACGGCTACAAGGTCTACTGGTCCGACGGCGCGCAGCTGCCGCCGCAGCACGCCGCCGCCATTGCCAGAAACATGGAGCGGCTGGACATCTTCAACGACATCCAGCGCATGGACTTTGACGATGCGGTGCGTCAGGGACTGGTGGAGTTCATGGGCGCAGAGACGGACGAGGCCTTCCTCGCGAACGTCCTGCGTCAGCCGATCGACCCGGACGTCGTCCGCCGCGTGGCCGACCGCTTCAAGATCGTTTACACGCCGTTTCACGGCGCAGGCTGGCACCTTGTGCCCGAGGCGCTGCATAGGCTCGGCATGACGCAGGTCATCCCCGTCAAGGAGCAGATGGTGCTCGACGGCACGTTCCCGACCGTGGAGAGCCCGAACCCGGAAAACCCGGAGGGCTTCTATCTGGCCATCGACCTCGCCAAGAAGGTCGGCAGCGACCTCATCCTCGGCACCGATCCGGACTCCGACCGTGTCGGCGTCATGGTGCGCGGTGCGGACGGGGAGTACCACACCATCACCGGCAACCAGATGGGCGTGCTGCTGCTCGACTATATCATCACGGCGCACATCCGCAAGGGAACGCTGCCGGAAAACGCGGCCGCGCTCTCGACGATCGTCACGTCCAAGATGGTGCGCCGGATCTGCGATGTTAATAATATCCACTTTGAGGAGACGTTCACCGGCTTCAAGTTCATGGCCGAGAAGCTGGCCGAGTACCAGCGCGACGGCTCGTATCAGTACCTGCTCGCCTTTGAGGAGAGCTACGGCTACATGATGGGCGACTATGTCCGCGACAAGGACGCCGTGACCGCCTG
>ENA-UOJE01001071-UOJE01001071.1-human-gut-metagenome-genome-assembly--contig:-C23-NODE-1071-length-26264-cov-5.678774_pt1 | contig 26264 bp, 26 predicted proteins | sample MGYA00242341_ERZ723888 | MGnify/ENA metagenome assembly ERZ723888 | reverse complement strand
AGTAGGGGATTATAACTTCCTCCTGAAGCTTGAGGTCCTCATCGGTGACGGAGAAGTTGATGAGCTCGCGGTCGTTCATGACGTGCATGTCCTGAAGCGTATGGCAGCACAGCTCCGGGAAGGTGGGGGCGGCCTGAGCGGTGTCGCCCTTTTCGCCCACTATGAGCTCGCCGTCCGCGATCTCTATGGTTTTGTGCTGAAAATAATACTTGAGGGCGGTGGCTCTCATCTCGGGTACGGACATGGAACCGTCGTAAAGCTTATAGGCTTCCGTCATGAGCTTTGCACGCTCCATGTAGATGTGGGGCTGAGTCTCGACGCTCTGCCTGCGAAGCATTCTGACTCTTTCGTTCATTCCGCGTTCTTCCATGGTTTATCCTCCTATTTTTGTATTGTTGTAGCCGTTTTGGTTAAAGAGCTGTACCAGCTCGTTCAGGTGCTGCTTTGAAGGCGGGTTGAAGCCGTAGTCATTCCTTTCCTTGCCCAGCTTCTCCAGCTTATCCTGACCCAGCTCGTGATAGGGCAGCAGGTTTACCTGAAGTACCGGTATGCTGTTGTCGCGAAGAAAGGCTATGACCTTCAGCATATCCTCTTCGGAATCGTTAAGACCGGCTATGAGCGGCATGCGGATATATATCTTTGCACCAGCCCTGCCAAGCTTTGCAAGATTGTCCAGTATGAGCTTGTTGCTGACGCGGGTGTTGGACCTGTGAACGTCGTCGTCTATGGCCTTTATGTCGTATAGGAAAACGTCGGCATAGGGCAGTATCTTTTCGTAGTTCTCATATGGCGCGAAGCCGCAGGTGTCTATGTATACGGAATAGCCCTTGCTGTGGAGACGCCTTGCGAGCTCAACGACGTAATCCATATTCTGGGCCATCACCTCGCCGCCGGAGAGAGTGACTCCGCCGCCGGATTCCTCCCAGTACATCTTGTCCTTCTCCAGTGTCTTTATAAGCTCCGGTATCCCGTACGCCCTGCCGGATATTGTGCGTGCCTCGTTGTAGCACTCGTCAACGCATTCGCCGCAGCGGACGCACTTATCGCGGTCAGTGACGGATATGCCGTCGGCGTTTATGGATATGGCGTGCTCTGGGCAAAGCTCTGCGCACCTTCCGCAGCCGGAGCAGCGGTCCGGGTTGCGCATTGGCTCGGCGGAAAAATCCTGTGTTTCAGGGTTATGGCACCAGCGGCAGGCCATGTTGCAGCCCTTAAAGAACACTGTGGTGCGTATGCCGTCCCCATCGTGTATGGAGTAGCGCTGTATGTTGGTTATCAGTGGCTGTTTCATTTGAATTATCCTCCGAAAAACGGCAGTATTGCAAACGTTGCTTAAAAAGCCCGCAATATAATTAGAAGAGTTGCATATCTGCGTTAAATATTATACAATTAAATCTGTCATAATAAAACTGAATGTTTGTAATGCGAGACATTCAAGTATTGAATGAGGTTATGTATGAGCCTGAAAAAATACAAGGCCCTTGTGGAGACCATAGACCTGGGAAGCCTGACAAAGGCTGCCGAGAAGCTGAATTATACCCAGCCCGGAATCAGCCATATGATACTTTCACTTGAAAACGAGTTCGGCTTCCCGTTGCTGATACGGGGTAAAAACGGCGTGACGCCCACCCCGGAGGCGGAGAAGCTTATGGTATACCTTCGCCAGATAGTCAACGGCGAGGAAAAGCTGAAGGAGGAGGTGAACCGCATACACGGCGCGGACGTGGGAACGATACGCATAGGCTGCTTTTTCAGCCTGTCCATACATCTGCTGCCAAGCATAGTCGCGGAATTCACGGAAAAGTATCCCGGCATAGAATTGCAGCTGTATGTGGGTGAGCATGGGGAAATATGCCGGTGGATGTATCAGGGCAAGATAGACCTTGCTTTCATGTCGCTGCCCGTGCCGGAGGAGTTTCAGTTTACGCCGCTGTTTAATGATACCATATATGCCGTATTGCCTGAAGGCCATCCTTTGGCGGAGAAAAATACGGTATTGCCGGCTGAACTTGTGCAGTATCCCTTTATATTGCAGCATCAGGGCTCTGACGAGGACGCAAACCGGGTGCTGAACAGCGAGGGGCTAAAGCCGAACGTCAGATTCCGGGTGCGGGGGGATGAGGCCATACAATCCATGATAGCAAAGGGGCTCGGCGTATCCATAGCGCCGGAGCTGGTGCTCTCCAGAAGGCCGGAGGGAATAGTGCTGAGGCCCTTCGAGCCGGAATACCACAGGGTGCTTGGGCTCGCGCTGCCGGAAAACGGCGGGAACGCACCGGCGCTTAAATTATTCATGGATTTCGTAAAAAGCTACTGCGAAAAGGAGAGAACCGGCAGCGGACAATAATATCTGGAAAAAGCGCGGGTTATGTTGTAGAATATCGCAAGGGGCAGAAATAAGAAAAGGACGGAGAATACGTATGAAGGAGAGCGCAAAGGCGAAAAAGCTGCGCATAAAAAACGCGCTGGCGGCGCTGCAGGCGGCATATCCCGACGCCAGGCCCCAGCTGGACTTTACCAACCCCTTTGAGCTGCTGGTGGCTACAATGCTCTCAGCCCAGTGCACGGATAAGCGGGTGAACATGGTCACAGAAAAGCTGTTTCCGGCGCTGGGAACTCCGCAAAAGCTTGCTGACGCCACCGAGGATGAGGTAATATCCTACATACGCGGCTGCGGCCTGTTCAACACCAAGGCCAGGAACCTCATAGCTGCGGCAAGGATAATACACGAGCAGTACAACGACGAGGTGCCGAAGGACCGGGATGTGCTCATGGGACTGCCCGGGGTAGGACGTAAGACTGCAAATGTTGTGGTGTCAAATGCCTTCGGCGTGCCGGCAATAGCCGTGGATACCCATGTTTTCAGGGTGTCGAACCGCATAGGCCTTGCGGAAGCAAAGGATGTGAACGAGACGGAAAGGCAGCTCATGGAGAACATACCCAAAGAGGACTGGTCAATGGCCCATCACTGGATAATATACCACGGCAGGCAGGTATGCTCGGCGAGAAAGCCCAAATGCGAGGCCTGCTCCGTAAGGGAGTACTGTAAGGCATATTTGGATAACGATATAAGGTAGAGAAAAAATCGAAGGGGAACGGTATGCAGTTCGTAGATAAAGCGAGAATATTCATAAAGGCGGGCGACGGCGGCGACGGCTGCTCCAGCTTCCACCGCGAGAAATATGTGGCTCAGGGCGGCCCGGACGGCGGCGACGGAGGACGGGGAGGAAGCATAGTATTCCTTGCCGACCCAAACATGAACACGCTGCTGGACTTCCGCTTTTCCCGCCACTTCAGGGCGGAGCGGGGAGAGAACGGCAAGGCTAAGATGTCCCGCGGCAAAAACGGTCAGGACGTGATAATAAAGGTACCTGTGGGCACCCTCGTAAGGGAAGTCGAGACGGGCAAGATAGTGGCTGACATGAACAAGCCCAACCGTGAGCGCATAGTTCTCCATGGCGGCAGGGGCGGCAGGGGAAACGCCAGGTTCGCAACGCCCACCCGGCAGGCCCCAAAGTTTGCGCAGCCCGGCCAGAAGACCGCCGAGCACGAGGTGGAGCTGGAGCTAAAGACCATCGCGGACGTGGGCCTCGTAGGTTTGCCAAACGTGGGCAAGAGCACCATACTTTCCGTGCTAACCAGCGCCAAACCCAAAATAGCAAACTACCACTTTACCACTCTTACTCCCAACCTTGGCGTTGTGAAGCGCTATGGCGAAAGCTTCGTATTGGCGGATATTCCGGGGCTTATAGAGGGAGCGGCGGAGGGCGCCGGTCTGGGCCACGACTTCCTCAGGCACATTGAGCGTACCAGAATGCTGGTTCATGTGGTGGATATGTCCGGCTGCGAGGGCAGGGATCCCATGGAGGATTACAGACAGATCAACGCCGAGCTTGCCAAATTCAGCGAAAGCCTCGGACGGCTCCCACAGATAATCGCCGCAAATAAGATGGACATAACCGGAGCTGAGGACAACCTCGAACTTTTCAAAATGGAGCTTGGCGATACAGCCGTCAAGATATTCCCCGTATCTGCGGCGACGGTGTCCGGCTTTGACGCTCTTCTGGATGAGATAGTAAAGACACTGGCCACTCTTCCCAAGCCTCTCGAATACGATGAGGACGAGCTGGTGGAAAGCTATAAGTACGAGCCGGGCTATGAGATAACCGTAGGCGACGATGGAGTATATACCCTTACCGGCGGCACTATAGACTATCTTCTCGACACCACGTATGCCGAGGATGACGAATCCATGCGCCGCTTCCAGCAATTCCTTATAAAAGAGGGAATAATAGACGCTCTGCGCGAAAGGGGCGCCACAGATGACAGCACCATACGCATGGGTGAATGGGAATTCGACTTTATAGAATAAATAATTTTACGGGAGAAAAATAATGATCAGCAGCAAGCAGAGGGCCAACCTCAGATCCATGGCGAATACCCTTGCTCCCATCTTCCAGATAGGCAAGGGCAACATAAACGATAACTTCATAGAGCAGATAGACGGGGCGCTGGAGACAAGAGAGCTCATTAAGATAAGCATACTCGAGACGGCAGACATAACCGCCCGGGAAGCGTCGGATCAGCTTTGCGAAGCCCTGGGCGCCGAGCCGGTACAGTGCATAGGCAGAAAACTGGTGCTGTACAGGCCCAGCAGGGAAAACCAAAAGATAGAGATATAGCTTTACGCCTCGGCGCTTGTCTTGCCAAGCCACCAGGAGGTGGCGCCGAAGCAGAGGCAGGCCGCAGCCATGAGCCTGTAGTACAAGGCGTTATCCACAAAGAAGGAAAGCCCCGTCAGGCAGGCTGCGGCTATTATATAGCCCCTCAGCCGTCCCGCTGCGAATACCGAAGTACGGGCGGCTTTTTTATTTATCCGCTCACGCTCAAATTCCGCAAGTATTGCGGCATCGGCTTCCTGGGCGGAGGGAGACAGTTCTTTTAGCTGCTCCTTTGTGAGCAGAGAGCTTAAAGGCGTCAGCGTAAACGTGATATCCGGGCAGGCGGAGGCTGTGGCCTTTGCGTTGCTTTGCAGCGGCCCGCCGTAATATACGGAGACCTTGCTTAGGCCGCGTTTGCGGGCGGCCCGGGCGGCCTTCAGCATATCGTCCGGGGTAGGGCCTTCGGAGCGGTGAACGGAGCATATCAGTCTGTCCGCCTGCTTCCCTTCTTTTGAGATGTGCTCTGCGATGAGCCTGTTGCGCTCATCGTCAGTCATAAGAAGCAGCCTGTCGTTCAGTGCTGCGGCGGATACGCGCCTGCGCTCCGCGCGTATGAGCGAATCGAGGCGAAGGCTGTTTATAAGATCCAGCCCTACGGATATGAATCCGGTGGAGGCGAGGCTGAGCATTGCCTTGGCCACGCCATTGGCCACCATGGCTGAAAACCACATATAGCACCCCATGAACACTATGGCGCGCAGTGCCATGTAGTCTACAGTCCTTGAAAAAAGTCCCCTACCGCCGTAAAGCTTCTTTTTTAGGCAGCGTATGAGCTGTTTATTCTGTTTCATCGAAAATACACCTCGCTCTTTGGATTTATTATTCCTGATGGGCGGCTGAACTATACACGATGGCAAAACCGGTGTATAATTCTTTTGTGAAATTTTATTTTGAAAGGTAATCACGCGATGCGTACAGCCATGTTTGGCGGAAGCTTCAATCCGATACACAACGGACACATAGATATAGCCGCAGAGGTGCGGGAAAAATACGGCCTCGACAGGGTGCTGTTCATGGTAGCCAATGACCCGCCCCATAAAAAAATCGCGGACGGAGTAAAGGCGGACGTTCGGTATGAGATGACGAGGCTCGCTCTGGAGAACCATGGCGATTTGGAGCCATGCGATCTTGAACTGAAGCGTCAGGGTAAGAGTTATACTGTTGATACGCTGGAAATACTGCACGAGATGTACCCGGACGACCGAATTTTCTGCATAGTGTGCGCCGACATGCAGCTTAGCATAGACACATGGCACAACGCACCGGAGATTCTCATGCGGGCGGAGTTCATAGCTGTGGGCAGGCCGGATTCCGGCGGAGAGGCAGCTATGAACGAAAAGGTAAAGGCACTCGAGGCCGATTATGGCGCTAAGGTATATGTTTCCGGGATAATGGGGCCGGACATCTCCTCCACCGCCATACGCGAGAGGGTGGAAGACTGGCGGCCTATTACGGATCTTGTGCCGCTGAAGGTAGCGGAGTACATATATCAGAATGGGTTGTATTTCCCGGAAGATACGGAGAAGATTCGACAAAGGCTTAAGGCCGATCTTAAACCCACCCGCTATGCCCACACCATGCGGGTGATGATGAAATCTATAGAGCTGGCTGACAAATACGATGTGGACAGAAAAAAGGCCGCCCTTGCGGGGTTACTGCACGACTGCGCCAAGCTGCCGCCCGAAAAACAGTACGAATTGGCAAAGGAGTACGGCCTGGACGTATCAAGCATGGCGCAGCCTATAATACACGGTCCTCTCGGCGCGGTGAGGGCAAGGCGGGTATTCGGCATTACGGATAATGAAGTGCTTTCTGCCATAAGTTGCCACACCACCTGCAAAAGCCGTATGACGGCACTTGACAAGATAGTGTACCTTGCGGATAAAATAGAACAGGGAAGGATATACGACGGCGTGGAGGATATACGCCGCGAGACGGATGAGGATTTGGACCGCGGCATGGTGTGCTGCATAGAGCACGCAATAGACCATGTTGAAAGGGAAAAAAAGGGGAAGATAACCCCTGAGACCTATATCGCACTGAACGAGATAAAGAAAAGCTTGGAGGGAAATGATGACTGATACAAAAGAACAGGTACTGAAAATATGCGAGCTGCTGTACGACAAAAAGGCGCTTAATATCCGCGCATTGAACGTTGCGGACAAGACCATAATAGCCGAGTGGTTCGTGGTATGCTCAGGACGCGCTACAACACAGGTGCGCACCCTGTGCGACGAGCTGGAAGATAAGGCCGCCGATATGGGCCTTACTGTGCTTCGCAAGGAGGGCTACGGCGAGGCGCGCTGGATAGTGCTGGACTTCGGACATATACTGGTACTCATATTCCACCCGGATGAGTGGGAGTTCTACAATATGGAGCGCCTTTGGGACGACGATCCCAGTAAGTGCATAAACTTCTCAAAGGAGAAGGGCGAGGACTAAAATACAAAGCATAAAAAATCAGCACGGTAGGATAAACTGCCCCTATTTGTCAGAAAGTATGGCGTATTGTCTGAAAATAGGGGATTTTTTATGCTCCAAGGACAGCGCGGCGGCTTTTTTGCGAGCCACAAGGCCGTTTGGAAGCTCATGCGGGAGCTTGGCTTATTCCGGACTTTTTATTGCGCGAAGTTTGTGGTAAAATGTACATGTAAAAATATGCAGTACAGCCTGTTTGATATAATGTGGCTTACCGGAAACGGAGAGTAAAATGGATCTTTCAACACTTAACAAAGAGCAGCGGCAGGCGGTGGATACACTGGACGGCCCGCTGCTTATACTGGCGGGAGCAGGCTCCGGCAAGACCCGTGCGCTGACATATCGCATAGCGAATCTGGTTGATCACGGCGTGTCCCCATGGAACATACTGGCGCTGACATTCACAAATAAGGCGGCCAGAGAGATGCGGGAGCGCACCGAAGCTCTGTTAGGCGGCAGCGTAAAGGACATGTGGGTAGCCACCTTCCATTCCTGCTGCACAAGGATACTCAGGAGCGATATAGATAAGCTGGGCAGGGACCGCAACTTCGTGATATACGACGATGACGATCAGACCTCGCTCATAGCCGCTATAATGAAGCGCCTCGGCGTAAACGACAAGGATATAACCAAGCGGCAGATAAAGGAGCACATAAGCGAGGCGAAGAACAAGTCCACCGAGCCGGAGAAGTTCCTGATGGATAACCCTTATCTGGACGAATCGGTGCTTAAGGTGTTCAGAGAATACCAGCGTAGCCTGAAGGAATACAACGCGCTGGATTTTGACGATCTTCTGGGAAAGACGCTTGAGCTGTTTCAGAGCTGCCCTGAGGTATTGCAAAAGTACCGCAGTAAGTTCAGATATATCCTTGTGGACGAGTATCAGGATACCAACGTAATGCAGTATCATATTGTCGAGCTGCTGGCCCGCGAGCACGGCAATATCTGCGTAGTGGGCGATGACGACCAGAGCATATACGGCTGGCGCGGAGCGGACATACGCAATATACTGGATTTCGAAAAGGATTTCCCCGGCGCAAAGGTAATACGCCTTGAACAGAATTACCGCTCAACATCAAATATACTGGATGCCGCAAACGCCGTAATAGAGAATAATCAGGGCCGCAAGAGCAAGAAGCTCTGGACGGATAACGGCAGGGGAGACAGGATAGAGACCTTCACCGCTGACAGCGAGCGGGACGAGGCCCATTTCGTATGCCGCAAGATAATGGAGGGCGTGCGCAACGGAATGAACTACGGCGATTTCGCAGTGCTGTACCGCATGAATGCCCAGAGCCGTATACCTGAGACTACCATGGTGAATTACGGCATACCCAACAAGGTCTACGGCGGCCAGCGCTTCTATGAGCGCAAGGAAATAAAGGACATAATGGCGTATCTGCGCCTTATATACAATCCCTTTGACGATATAGCCCTCAAGCGCATAATCAACGTGCCAAAGCGCAGCATAGGCGACGCGTCCATAGCCGAGCTTGCCCGCGCGGCAGAGCAGGAGGGCAAGTCCATGCTGGTGGCAGCCCTGACCAGCGAGAACATAGACCCTCGGGCCATGAAGAAGATAAAACCCTTTGCGGACACCATGGGCGAATTCATAGCGCTCAGCCGCACCATGCCACTTTCCGAGTTTACATGGGGCATGATAAGTGCGCTGGAATACGAGACTTACCTCAAGGCCGAGGATAAGAGAGGCGAGGTGGAGTCCCGCATGGATAACCTCCGGGAATTGATAGGCAATATCAAAGAAATTGAGAAGGATTTGCCTGAGGGTGAGGATGCGCTGAGGGCATTTTTGGAAAACGTCTCCCTGGTATCCGACATAGACTCCATGAACGACGGAAACGGCGCGGTGGCCCTTATGACGCTGCACAGCGCCAAGGGACTGGAATTTCCGGTAGTATTCATGATAGGCATGGAGGAGAACATATTCCCCACTTCAAGGGCGAGAAACGATATGTCCAACCACGCGATGGAGGAGGAGCGGAGGCTCTGCTACGTTGGTATGACCCGCGCCAAGCAGAAGCTGTATCTTATCAACGCCCGCCAGCGCAATATATTCGGCAACGAGTCCTATAACCGGAAGTCCCGCTTTATCGAGGAAATACCGGCCGAGCTGACCGTATCAGATAACCCGGTCAAACAGCCCGACGCCAGAGAGCAGGCCGAGCACACAAGGGGTCAGCGCAAGAACTTCCACCGCTATGCCATGGATACTCACGCCCTTGGCGATGGAACGAGGGACGTGAAGCCTGCCGCGACGCCTGTATCCAAGACCTTTGAAAAGTATCAAAAGGTACAGCACGACAAATTCGGCGTAGGCACGGTAATGGAGATATCGGGCTCCGGCAGCTCCATGCTGGTGTCAATAGACTTCGGAGCGGCGGGAGTAAAGCGCTTTGCGGCAGCATACGCGCCCATAAAGCCGGTAGAATAATAACAGAAAATAATCTCATCTGAAGGGAAAATGCGGGAATGGAGCAGCGCATAAGGGAGCTTGTGGATAAGCTCATCGAATATTCCAAGGCGTACTATGTACTGGATGCGCCAAAGATAAGCGACAAGGAGTACGACGAGCTGTATGACGAGCTGCTGCGCCTTGAGGAGCAGTCGGGCATCATATTGCCGGACTCTCCCACCCAGCGCGTAGGCGGCGATCCGCTGCCCTGCTTTGAGCCCCATACTCACATAAACAGGCTATGGAGCCTTGACAAGGTGCGCACCCGGGAGGATCTTATAGACTGGGGCAGAAGGGTGGAGCGGATTGCGGAGTCGCAGCAGCTTCCGAAGGTCAAATACGCCCTTGAATATAAGTTCGACGGCCTGACCATAAACCTCACATACGAGGGCGGCAGGCTGATTACCGGCGCTACACGGGGCAACGGAATAGTAGGCGAGGACATAACCCCACAGATAAAGACTATACGCACGGTGCCGCTCACCATACCCTTCAAGGGCAAGATGGAGGTGCAGGGCGAATGCTATATGAAGCTGTCGGTGCTGGACGAGATAAACAAGACCACCGATGAAAAGCTGAAAAACGCAAGGAACGCCGCGGCGGGAGCGCTGCGCAATCTGGATCCGCGAATTACCGCCAAGCGCAGGCTTGACTGCTACTGCTACAACGTAGGCTATATCGAAGGCAAGAAACTGGAAACCCAGGACGAGATGCTGGGGTTCCTCAGGGAAAACGGCTTCACCGTAAGCGACTATCTGGTGTTCTGCGACGATATCGAGACCGTCTGCGACGAGATAGATAAAGCGGAGGAGTCGCGCCCCCATTTGGACTTCCTGATAGACGGAATGGTGGTCAAGGTCAGGGACTTTGCTACCCGGGAGGCACTGGGCGCCACGGAGAAGTTTCCCCGCTGGGCGATGGCGTTCAAGTTTGCCGCGGAGGAGACTACCACTACCGTCAGGGATATAACGTGGGAGGTGGGCCGCACGGGAAAGCTTACGCCCAGAGCAAGCTTTGATCCGGTTGAGCTTGCCGGAGCGACAATACGTCACGCAACGCTCAATAACTTCGACGATATACAGCGCAAAAGGGTCGGCATAGGCTCAAGGGTGTTCATACGCCGAAGCAATGACGTTATCCCGGAGATACTTTCGGCGGTGGAGGGCGACGTGCCGGAGCGACAGGTGGAAAAGCCAACCGTATGCCCGGCATGCGGGGCGCATGTGGAGCACAGGGGCGTGCACCTCTATTGCACCAACTCCCTCTCCTGCGCGCCGCAGATAGCGGGAAGGCTCGCCCATTACGCCTCCAGGGACGCCATGGATATCGACACCTTTTCGGAAAAGACGGCGGCGCTTTTCGTGGAGGAGCTGAAACTCAAGAGCATACCTGATCTATACGACCTCGGGCCCCAGGACTACATGGGCCTGCAGGGCTTTGGCGAGCGCAGAATAAACAACCTTATGGCCGCCATTGAGCGCAGCAAGGACTGCACTCTGGGCGCTTTCATATTTGCCATAGGCATACCCAACGTAGGCGCGAAGACGGCAAAGGATCTGGCGCGTCGCTTCGGCACAATAGAGGCGCTGAGAAGCGCCACTGTGGAACAGCTTACAGAAGTGCCTGATGTAGGTGAAATAGTGGCGCGGAGCATTGTTGAGTTCTTTGCGGATCCGTCCATAGCCACCCAGGTGGACAGGCTGCTTGCCCATGGCGTAAAGCCCCGGCCGGAGGAAGTACAGCAGGATAGCCCTATAAGCGGCAAGACCATAGTAGTGACCGGCACGCTGGAAAAACTGGACAGGAGGCAGGCGGAGGCGCTTATTGAATCCCTTGGCGGCAAGGCTGCGGGCAGCGTCAGCAAAAAGACGGATTATGTCCTCGCAGGCGAGAGCGCAGGCAGCAAACTTACAAAGGCGCGAGAGCTGGGGGTAAGGGTGCTGAACGAACAGGAATTTTTTGAACTGATCGGAGAAACAAAAAGATGAAGCTTGGAAAGCTGAGCAACGATAAACTGGATAGTCTGATACTCAGCAAATTCGGACATATGAGGAAAGAAGTAGTCTGTTCCCCCCATGTGGGAGTGGACTGCGCGGCGGTAGACCTTGGGGGCAGGATAGCTGTGCTATCCACCGACCCAATAACGGCCGCCGATAAAAATATAGGCAGCCTTACGGTACATGTGAGCTGCAACGACGCGGCGGCGGCCGGCGCCGAGCCTATAGGTCTGCTGGTGACGCTCCTTATACCACCACATGGCACGGAAGAGGAGGTAGAGCATATAGCCCAAGAGCTGGCCGAGGCTGCGAAGCTTGCGAATATAGAAATAATCGGCGGACATACCGAGGTAACCGCTTCGGTGACCCGCTATGTCACCTGTGCTGCAGTAATAGCCAGGGCGGGCAAAAACGGCATTATCACTCCCGCCGGCATGAAGGCAGGGCAGGATATAATCATGACCAAGATGGCGGGCATAGAGGGGACGGCAGTTATAGCCTCAGACGCTGCCGGGCGTACCGGGCTGACAGATGCCGAACTGGAGGAAGCACGGGGCTTTATGTCCATGGTAAGCGTAGTCAAAGAGGGACTTTACGCTGCAGAGCACGGCGCCACCGCCATGCACGACATAACCGAAGGCGGCGTGTTCGGCGCCGCGTGGGAGATGGCCGAGGCTTCCGGCTGCGGCATGGTGCTGTATCCCGAAAAGGTGCTTATGCATCCAATAACCAAAAAAATATGCCAGAAGTTCGGCATCGACCCTTACAGGCTGATATCCAGCGGCAGCATGCTTATTGCCTGCGACGACGGCGAAGGCATGGTGAAGGGCCTTGCCGCCATAGGCATACCTGCCGCGGTTATAGGCAAGGCGGTAGAGTCTGGCGTGAGCACCGCTGACGGAACTGAGATACCGGCCCCTGAGGCGGACGAATTATATAAGATTATATAAGGCTTTTCAGAAAATTATTTGTTTGCAGGCAAAAAGGTGCTATAATTAAAAAGTTGCATCATGCCATATTCTTTGTAGGCTTTTCGCCGCAGGAGGTATACATTGGTAAACAGTATGACGGGCTTCGGCCGTGCATGCGTAGAGAAGGACGGCCGTGAGATAACGGTGGAGCTCAAGAGCGTAAACCACAGGTATCTGGATCTTGGGTTCAGAATGCCCAGAGCTATAGGCTTTGTTGAGGACACTATACGCGGGGTACTGGGCGGCGAGCTAAGCCGCGGACACGTGGATGTGTTCGTATTCTATAAAAACAATCGCGATGACGCGAGACGGGTAAACGTTGATACACACCTCCTCGGCGAGTATCTCAAGGCCGCAAGGGCCGCTGCGGAGGAATTCTCTCTTCGCGACGACGTGGGCCTTTCGGCCGCGCTTAGACTGCCTGACGTTACCGAGATAGTAGAGGCGGACGAGGATCGTGACGCAGTATGCGCCATAACTGCGGAGGCCTGCCGTCTGGCATGTGCCGAGCTCAAGGCCATGCGCGCAAGGGAAGGCGCAAAGCTGTATGACGATCTGTACGGAAAATCCCGCACTGTAGAGGATATAAAGGACAGGATAGCCCGGCGCGCTCCTGAGGTAGTGGAGGAGTACAGGGTAAAGCTTACGGAACGCATAGAGAAGATGCTGGGCAGCGTGGAGGTTGACCGGGCAAGGCTTGCTACCGAGGTTGCGCTGTTTGCGGATAAAGCCGGCATAGATGAGGAGATAGTCCGCCTGACCAGCCACGTGACGCAGTTCAGAGCTATGCTGGACAGCGCTGAGCCGTCAGGCAGAAAGCTGGACTTCATAGTGCAGGAAATGAACCGTGAGTTCAACACGATCGGCTCCAAGGCCAACGATGGCGACATAGTCAATCTCGTTATCGCAGGCAAGGGCGAGGTAGAGAAGATACGCGAACAGGTACAGAATATAGAATAGAGGTAATATGTCTGTAAAACTCGTAAACATAGGCTTCGGCAATATAATATCCGCAGGAAGGATAATATCCATAACCTCGCCTGACAGCGCGCCGGCAAAACGCATAATACAGGAGGCCCGTGAAAAGAGCCGTCTGGTGGACGCTTCCCACGGCAGGCGCACCAGGGCGGTAATAGTTATGGACAGCATGCATGTCGTACTCTCCGCCCTCCAGCCTGAAACTGTAGCCGGCAGAATAAACGCTGAAAGCGAAGAGTAAGTATTCAGGGAGAAAACCGATGGATAACGATAAAAAAGGACTTTTGTTTGTGATTTCCGGCCCTTCCGGCGTAGGAAAGGGCACTATCTGCAAAAAGCTGCTGGAGAGGCGGAAGGAGCTTAAGCTTTCCGTATCGGTGACCACCCGTGCGCCGCGTCCCGGCGAGATAGAAGGCGTGAACTACTTTTTCCGCTCAGAAGAACAGTTTCAGGATATGATAGAGCGTGACGAGTTTCTGGTGTACATGTGCGGCAAGAACCACTACGGCACACCCAAAGCTTACGTTGCAGAGCAAAGGGCCCAGGGCAACGACGTAATATTGGAGATAGACGTCAATGGCGCGCTGAACGTCAAAAAGCGCTGCCCTGACGCAGTCATGATATTCATAGCGCCCCCCAGCATGGAGACGCTGAAAAAGCGTCTCGTAGGCCGCGGAACGGAAACGGAAGAGGCGGTAGAGCGCCGCTTTGCCGAGGCCGTGAAGGAGCTGGCCGCAGCGGGCGAGTACGACTATATAGTAGTTAACGACAGCCTGGATAAGGCTGTGAAGGATACGGAGAGCATACTTGTATCCGAAAGGCTGCACGTATCAAACAATCCCAAGCTGATCAACATTCTTAAAGGAGAATAAACCGCTATGATGAACTATCCTCCCCTCAACGAGCTTCAGGCAAAGGCGGGCTGCCGCTATCTGCTTGTTACCACAGTTGCCAAGCGCGCACGCCAGCTTCAGGACGATCCGGAAAAGCTGGACGACCGCAAGCCGGTATCGGTGGCGGTAGACGAACTCTACAACGATAAGCTCGAGATAATCACCCCTGAGGAGTACAGCAAATAATGAAGCATGTGGTAATGGGCGTCACCGGCTCCATAGCCGCCTATAAGGCATGTGATATAATAAGCGCCTTGCGCAAAAGCGGCGTGGACGTCCACGTGATACTGACCCATGCAGGGGCGGAGATAATCACTCCGCTGACACTCGAGACCATAAGCGGCAATCGGGTAGTAAAGGATATGTTCGACAGCGACAGGCATTTTGAGGTCGAGCATATATCGCTTGCCAAGCTTGCGGATCTGTTTCTCGTGGCCCCGGCTACCGCGAATTTCATTGGCAAGATGGCGTCCGGCATAGCGGACGACATGCTGACTACCACGGTGATGGCTACCACCGCTCCCGTGATGATAGCCCCCGCCATGAATACCAATATGTACCTTGACGCTGCCACGCAGGCCAACATCGAGACTTTGAAGCGGCGTGGCTGTGAGTTCATAGCTCCCGCCACGGGCCATCTGGCCTGCGGGGACGAGGGCATAGGCAAGCTTGCAGCGGTGGAAGATATAGTCCGCGCAGTTCTGGATAAGCTCAACGTAAAGCGGGATCTTGAGGGCAAACGCGTGCTGGTAACTGCGGGCCCCACACGGGAGGCCATAGACCCTGTGCGCTATATTACCAACCGCTCATCGGGCAAGATGGGCTACGCCATAGCTGAAGCTGCGGCCGAGAGGGGCGCTGATGTGACCCTCATAAGCGGCCCGGTGAGCCTGAGGACTCCCGGTGGAGTAAAGCGCGTGGATATAGTCTCCTCGGACGAACTCTGCGACAGTGTGATTGAGCGCTTTCCGGGCTGCGATATACTCGTTATGGCGGCGGCCCCGGCTGACTTTACTCCTGCCGAGTTTTCAAGCGAGAAGATCAAAAAGGGCGGAGACAACCTTACGCTTAACCTCAGGGCCACGAGGGACATACTAAAGACCATCGCCCCGCTGAAGTCAAATCAGAAGGTCATGGGCTTTGCGGCGGAAACTCATAACGTAGAAAACAACGCCATTGAAAAGCTCAGGCGTAAAAAGCTGGACTTCATCGCCGCAAACGACGTTACGGCTGAGGGCGCAGGCTTCGGCACTGACACAAACATAATCACGCTGTACGGCGCGGACGGCTCCAGAGAACACAGCGGCATGGTCACAAAGCGCGAGGCTGCTGATTGGCTTCTGGACAGGCTGGTAAAATAAACTGACGATATAATGAGGAGGGCATGCCCTCCTTTTTGCGTATGTCGGTATAAGAGCCTTTGTGGTATAATTTTTAATAAATAAATTTGAGTTGTGAAAGGACGGCAGGATTTGTTCGCACAGGTGATAGTGGACATAGCCAACAGCGGCGTAGACAGGCTCTTTACCTACCGGGCGGAGGATAACATTATCCTCGGCCAACGGGTGCTCGTACCCTTTGGCAGCGGAAACAAACCCATAGAGGGCTATGTGCTGGGAATAAGCGAGAGCTATGAGGGCAATATCGCGCTGAAGAGCATAATACGCCCGCTGGAACCGTACAGCGTGCTGACCCATGAGCAGATACGGCTGGCTTATTGGATAAAGCAAAGCTACAATTGCCTGCTGGTGGACGCGCTGCGCCTTATGATACCTGCGCAGCTCCGGAGAGGAAGGGTAAAGGAGAAGCGGGTGCGCACGGTGAAGCTTGCCGATGGCGTTGATCCCCAGCTCATACGGGCGGGCATGCTGAAAAAGGACGGCAGCCCCAAATCACCTAAGCAAAAAGAGGTTTTCGACCTTTTGTCAGAGTCAAATGCGGAGATGAGCACGGCAGATATATGTGCCTTTATTCCCGGTGCGTCCTCCGCCATAAAGGCGCTGATAGATAAGGGCTATATAACAGAGGCAGGCCGGGAGACATATCGGGACCCGTATGCCGGACGGATACCGCCCAGGACGATGCCGCTGACCCTTTCAGCGGCGCAGGCTGACGTATTGGAAAAGATAAGCGCAGCTATGGACAGGCGGGAGGGGACCATGCTCCTTCACGGCGTTACAGGCAGCGGAAAGACTGAGGTATACATGCAGGCCATCGCCAAAGTGCTGGACGAGGGCGGCTCCGCCATAGTTCTGGTGCCGGAAATATCCCTGACCCCACAGGCAATGGACAGATTCCGCGGAAGATTCGGCGAACAGGTGGCGGTGCTGCACAGCAGGCTGTCGCCGGGCGAGCGATATGATGAGTGGCGGCGCATACGCCTGGGCAAGGCAAGGGTAGTGCTCGGGGCAAGGAGCGCGGTGTTTGCTCCCCTTGAGAATATACGGCTGATAGTGGTGGACGAGGAGCACGAGCAATCCTACTCCTCCGAGATGACGCCCCGCTACAGCGCCATAGAGGTGGCCCAGAAACGGTGTAAATTAAACGGCGGAGTACTTCTATTGGGCAGTGCCACGCCGTCTGTAACAAGCTATTTTCGGGCAAAACGGGGCAGGTACGCTCTTCTTGAATTGCCGGAGCGCATAAACGACCTGCCGCTGCCAAAGGTGGACATAGTGGATATGCGGCAGGAATTCGCTGCGGGAAATACCGGCATATTCAGCGGACGGCTGTACCATGAGCTGAAAGCCTGCCTCGACAGAAATGAGCAGGCGATACTCTTCATAAACCGCCGTGGGTATTCCACCTTCGTATCCTGCAGGAGCTGCGGTTATGTATTCAAGTGCGACAACTGCGATGTATCCATGACCTATCATAAAATAGATAAGCTTATGAAGTGCCATTACTGCGGACGCACAAAGAATATACCAAAGGTATGCCCGGAATGCGGCAAACCTCACATAAAGTTTTTTGGCGTAGGCACACAGCAGGTGGAGGAGCAGCTTCGCGATAGCTTCCCCGGCGTAAAGTCGCTGCGCATGGACATGGATACTACCCAGACCAGGAACGCCCACTATGATATACTTTCACGCTTTTCCAAAGGGGAAGCGCAGGTGCTCATAGGGACGCAGATGGTGGCCAAAGGGCTGGATATGCCAAATGTATCCCTTGTGGGTATAGTTGCCGCCGACGCTTCGCTGCATATACCGGATTATCGAAGCTGCGAGCGGGCGTTTCAGCTTTTTACTCAGGTGGCCGGACGGGCAGGCAGGGCAAACGGCAACGGCAGAGTAGTGATACAGACCTACACTCCTGACCACCCGGCGGTGGTGCTGGCCTCGCGCCACGACTACAAGGGCTTTTATGAATACGAGATAGCCCAGCGGCGTGCTGCGCTGTTCCCGCCCTATGCGCTGTTTGTCAGGGTGCTGTTCATACATGAGGATCAGGCGCCGTTGTGCGAGGCGGAAGAGAGGTTTGCTCAGGGACTGAAGGACGCTATACTCCAGGCGCTGAAGGCTCAGGGGGCGGACGAAAGGGAGCTTCTGTTTATGGTATGGGGAGAAGCTCCCATAAAGCGCATAGACGGAAAGTACCGGCGGCAGATAGTGCTGAAGCTTGCCCGCACAAAGCACACTCCTAAAGCGGTGGACGCTATTTACAGCTATTCAAACGCTCATCGCAGCGAGTATTTTTGTTCGCTGGAGCTCAACCCGGGAGATATGTTTTAAAAAATTGGACGAAAGACTGACATACAAAATGCTCCTGCTCTTGCGCGATGAGCCCCACGGGGGATATAATAAACTGATATAATTTTGCAGGTATATACATCAGCTTTGGATAAACCGGAGGACGCTATGGCAATAAGACAGATTTTCAAGAACGACGCGGAGTGCCTTTACAAGAAATGCAGGCCGGTGGAAAGGTTCGACAAGAAGCTTTCCGACCTTATAGACGATATGGCGGATACCATGTACGAGGCGGACGGAGTGGGCCTTGCCGCCCCTCAGGTAGGTATACTGCGCAGGATATTCGTCATAGACTGCGGCGACGGCCTCGTGGAGATGGTAAATCCCGAAATAATCGAAACCTCCGGTGAACAGGGGGGCATGGAGGGCTGCCTGTCATTCCCCGGCAAGCAGGGCTACGTCGTGCGTCCCAACCACGTAAGGGTGCAGGCATACGACCGCAACGGCGATCTGTATGAGTATGAGGGCGAGGAGCTTTTTGCCCGCGCCATACTCCATGAAAATGACCACCTTGACGGGCTTATATATACCCGTCTCGTTACCGATCCGCCGGAGGGCTACAAGGAAGAGGAGCTTGAGTATACAGAGCCAGAGGACGATACGGAGGAAGAAAAATAGATGCGCATAGCCTTTTGCGGGACGCCGGATTTTGCGGTACCGTCCCTTCAGATGCTCATAGACGAAGGGCATGAGCTTGCACTCTTTACAAATCCGGACAAGCCCAAGGGCAGGAAGGGGGAGCTTACTCCGCCCCCTACAAAGGTGCTTGCCGAGAAGCACGGCATACCCGTATACCAGTTTGAAAAGATACGCCGCCCCGAGGGAATTGAAGCGCTCAGGGCATTTGCGCCGGATCTTATGGTGACGGCCGCGTTCGGACAGATACTTTCGGCCGAGAACCTTAGTATACCCAAGTATGGCTGCATAAACGTGCACGGGAGCCTGCTGCCTAAGTACAGGGGCGCCGCGCCTATACAGTGGAGCATAATCAATGGCGAAAAGATAACCGGAGTTACCACAATGCTTACGGATGTGGGTCTGGATACCGGCGATATGCTGCTCAGGCGCGAAGTTGAGATAGGCGAAAACGAGACCGCAGGCGAGCTCTTCGACAGGCTTGCGGCAATAGGCGCGGAGCTTCTCAAAGAGACTATAGAATGCCTCGAAAAGGGCGAGCTAAAGCCCATAAAGCAGGACGAAGCAGCCGCCACCAAATGCGGCATGATAAAAAAAGAGGACGGCAGGATCGACTTCAACAGGCCGGCCCAGAGGATACACGATCAGGTCAGGGGAATGAATCCATGGCCTGTTGCCTTTGCGATGCTGGATGGTCAGCCCGTCAAAATATGGGCCACCCGCATGACTGAGCAGCAGGGAGGCGGAAAGACAGGCGAATGTGTGATAGCCGATCCAAAGAAGGGCCTTTTTGTGAGTACGGCCGATAAGCTTATAGAGATAAAAGAGATACAGTTTCCCGGCGCCAAGCGCATGGAGGCAAAGGCCGCGCTGTTGGGCCATCAACTGCTTGGCAAGGTGTTTGAATAATGAGTATAAGACGCACTGCCCTTGAGACGCTTACAGAGATAACCGAAAAGGGGGCATACGCCAACCTTACATTGAAGGAAGCGCTGCGCGGACTGGAGGAGCGGGACGCAAAATGGGTGAGCGCGGCTGTGTACACCACACTTGGTCACCTGCTATACATCGACCACGTGATAGCTGCCTATACAAAGGGCAGCATAAAGCCTCAGATACGCGGCATACTGCGCCTCGGAGTATGTCAGGTTCTGTATATGGGGGTGCCGGACAGCGCCGCGTGCAACGAGAGCGTGAAGCTGGCGAAGGAGATAGGCAAGGGCCCATTGTCCGGCTTTGTAAACGGAGTGATGCGCAATATCTGCCGCAATAAGGATAATCCGCCGCCTTTGCCCGTGGAGCCGGTAAAGCGGCTATCAATACAGTACAGCTATCCGGAATACCTGGTAAAGGAGTATATAGGCCAGTACGGCGCGGGCTTTACCGAAGCCATGCTTTCCGCAATGAGCGTTCCCGGCTGCATGACTGTCAGGGCGCAGTACCCATACACCTCAGAGCAGCTTGAAAAAGCGTTGGAGGAGCGGAGTATAGGGTTTTCCCGAGGGAGGATAGTCGAGGATGGGTTAAAGCAGGAAAAGGGCGTTGCCGTTACAAAAGAGCCCCTGGTTACGGAGGGCAGGATAACCGTACAGAGCGAAAGCGCGATGCTGGTATGCAGAGCGCTGGAGCCTAAAGAGGGAATGCACATACTTGACGTGTGCGCGGCGCCGGGCGGCAAATCGGCGTATATAGCCAGCCTTACCCAAGGCGGCGCCGTTATAGATTCATGGGAGCTGCACCCGCACCGGGCGGAGCTCATGAAAAGGACCTTTGAGCGGCTCGGCGTAAAGGCAAATGTAAGTGTCGAGGACGGCACGGTACGAAAGCCGGAGCTTTGCGGCAAATACGACGCTGTATTGATAGACGCGCCCTGCTCCGGTCTGGGCGTCCCGGGCAAGCCTGACGCACGTTATGCGAAGACAGATGCAATAATAGACGAGATAGCAGGTATACAGAAAAAGCTTCTGGATGCCTGTGCGGATTATGTAAAGCCCGGCGGTGTGCTGATATATGCAACATGCACGATTTCCAAGCGGGAAAACGAGGAGCAGGCAAAGGCATTTATGGAGCGGAACGGCTGCTTTGAAAAAGGGGAGCTTTCCGGTTGCCTGCCAAAGGATATGTGGAAAAGGCTTTACGAAGGCTTTATGCTGCAATTGTTCCCTCATACCGACGGAACAGAGGGATTCTTTTTAGCGAAGATGATAAGGAGATAGCATGTGCGGACTTACATCGATGTCAATACCCGAGCTTGCCGGGCTAATGGAAGAGCTTGGGCAGCCTAAATTTCGTGCAAGGCAGGTATTTGAATGGATATCCAGGGGCAAAAGGCCTCAGGAAATGACCAATCTGCCAAAGGAGCTCAGGGATAAGCTGGACACGCTCCATTACGGCGGCGCAAGCATATATGATAAAAGGGTGTCGGCTAAGGACGGTACTATAAAGTACCTGTTTCAGCTTGAGGACGGCAATATAGTCGAGGGCGTGCTTATGAGCTATCACTACGGCAACACCATGTGCATATCTACTCAGGTGGGCTGCCGCATGGGATGCGCATTCTGTGCTTCCACGCTTGAAGGCTGTATACGCAATCTTGAGGCGGGGGAGATGCTCAGCTTTATCGCCTGCGCCGAAAAGGACGTACCCCATGGGGACGACAAAAAGCGCACCGTCACAAATATAGTGCTCATGGGCAGCGGAGAGCCTCTGGACAACTACGATGAGGTAGTGAAATTTTTGCGCCTCGTGTCCGCGCCGGAGGGAATGAACATAAGCCCGAGAAATATCTCTATATCCACTTGCGGTCTGGTGCCGCAGCTTATGCGCTTCACGAAGGAAGCGCCCCACGTTACCCTGTCGGTATCCCTTCATGCGCCAAACGACGAGACGCGGGATAAGATAATGCCCATAAACCGCAGGTACAGGATGTCGGAGCTTCTGAACGCGGCAAAATACTATGCCGAGGAGACGGGCAGGAGGGTCATATTCGAATATGCGCTGATAAAAGACGTGAATTCCTCAGAGAGGGACGCAAAAGAGCTTGCCTCACGCCTCAAGGGGATAAACTGCCATGTGAACCTTATACCTTTGAACCATGTTGAAGAACGCCATCTCACGGGTGTGACCCGCAGGGACGCGGAGCAGTTTGCCAGCTGGCTTCAGGGCTACGGCACTTCCGCCACGGTGCGCCGGGAGATGGGCAGCGATATAGACGGCGCCTGCGGACAGCTTAGGCGCAAGACACTGCAACGAGAAAGGAAAGCGGCAAAGGAGAGATAAAGCATGAAATACTGTGCCTTATCTGAGAAGGGAAAGCGGGAGCATAACGAGGATAGCTTCTTTATACCCAAACACAGCGAGGTGGCCCTTGCCGCCGTAGCTGACGGCATGGGAGGCCATAAGGCTGGCAGCACTGCCAGTTCGCTTGCCCTTGACGTTATGGTAAAGGATATATGTCGCGGGGGCGAAAGAAGCCCGGAGAAGCTTATCGGCCGCGCTATAGACGCTGCCAACGCCGCCGTGTTCGACCTTTCAAAGAGCAGCGATGACTGCCGGGGTATGGGAACCACGCTTGTACTTGCCATGCCCTTCAAGACATATTATGTGGCAGCAAACGTGGGGGACAGCAGGCTGTATCACTATTCAGAGGGCGTTTTGCGGCAGATAAGCCGCGATCATTCGTATGTCGCTGAGCTTGTAGAGGCCGGGTACATCACCAGGGAGCAGGCCGCCGTACACCCCAGACGAAACGTCATAACACGCGCTATAGGTACATCGCCCAGAGAAAGGGCGGATATCTTCAGCGAGAGCTGGAAGGCGGGGGATATACTCATGCTTTGCACCGACGGCCTTTCAGGCACGCTGAGCGACGAGGATATGTGCAGGATACTTAAAGAAGAAACCGAGCTTGACGCGGCCTGCGAAAGGCTGGTAAGGGAGGCCGCTTACGGCGGCTCCACCGACAATATCAGCGTAGTGCTGATTCTCAACGAGGAGGAGTAATGGTAGGAGCGGTAATCGCCGGAAAGTACCGGATTGAAAGCCTGATAGGCTCCGGCGGCATGGCAAACGTATATAAAGCCTACGACGAACAGGAGGGCCGCACTGTAGCCATAAAGATGCTCAAGGCGGAGCACAGGGGGGATACGGAATTCCTGCGCCGTTTCGAGCGGGAGGCAAAGGCAGTCATAACGCTGTCCCATCCAAATATCGTACAGTCTTACGATGTGGGCGTGGACGAAAAGGGCGTGAGCTTTATTGTCCTCGAGTACGTACACGGGCAGACTCTGAAGGACTATATAAAGTCCAAGACGTACCTGAGCCCAAAGGAAGCGGTAGACATTGCCGCAAAGGTGCTGGATGCGCTGGGCCATGCTCACGAAATGGGGATAATCCACCGTGACGTAAAGCCCCAGAACGTCATAATATCAGACAATGGGCTGGTTAAGCTCACGGACTTTGGCATAGCCAGGGACGCTACGTCCACTACTCGCACCTTTGCTGGTAAAAACTTGATAGGCTAAGAACACTATATTTCCCCGGAGCAGGCGAAGGGTGAAGAGGTGACGGCAGAAAGCGACATATACTCCTGTGCCATAATGATATACGAGATGCTGACGGGAACGGTACCCTTTGCGGGCGAAAACACCGTTGCCATAGCGCTCAAGCACATACAGGAGGACATGATACCTCCCATAGAGGTCAACCCAAAGATACCCCCCGCCCTGTCGGATGTGGTGGTCAAGGGCGCCGCGAAGGACCCGCAGAAGCGATACCCCTCGGCTGCCGCCATGAAGAAGGACCTTGAGCGTGCGCTGCGTGAGCCTCATGGCAGATTTGCAAGGCTCAACAGCCCAAACCAAGAGAAAAGCAAAAAGCGGAGCAGCCGCAGCATAATGATGATATCCGTAGCTATATTCGGAGTGTCGGCCGTATTTGCGATTGTCTCCATGCTTACAGGCCTGTTTACCAAGAGCGATGGCGGCGGCTTTCTTGTTCCGTCTCTTGTGGGCAAGTCGCTGGAGGAGGCGAGAAGCCTGTCTGAGCTTAGGGGCTTTAAGCTGGAGGTGGGAGATTACGTCATAAGCAGCGAGTACCCCGCCGGCAGGGTGACGAGGCAGAACCCGGCAAACGGGGCGAAGGGGCAGGAGGGCGACGTCATAAAGGTCGAGGTGAGCAGCGGCAGCGGCTATGCTATAGTGCCGGATCTTACAGGCAGAACCATACAGGAGGCGTCGTTGATGCTCTCCGAGGAAAATCTCAGCGTCGGCAATGTGGGCTACGATCCTACATCTGACCAGCCGGAGGGACAGATAATTCGCCAGGAACCCGCCGTGGATACCCGTTTGTCCGAGTTTGAAGCGGTAGATATATGGATAAGCGGCAATGAGACCCAGCAGATCGAGATGCCTTCATTAGTAGGCAAAAGCACCGATACCGTAATAAAGATGCTGAACAGCAGCGGCTTCGAGAAGGTGTGGATAAGACTGGTGCAGCCAAAGGAAGGAGAGGCTGAAGAGACGGTACAGCAGCAATCTCCGGCGGCGAATATGAGCGCCGGCAAAAATACCCTCGTCGAGCTTTGGATTAACCGCAGCAATCCCGGCAATTACTGTTCGGACATCGCGGTGAATCTGGATATACCGGATAAGGAACGGTCCGTTGCTGTGACCGCCGTCATGGGCGATGGAGTAGAGATAGTGCTGTACGAGGGCAGGGTAAAAGAGGGCACGCAGCAAGCTGTTGCCTTTACAGCGTCCATGAGGTACGGAGGCGAGTATGAGTGCGTGGCATACGTGGATGGCGTGGAGGTCAAACGCATAGAAGCCAAATTTACGCTGAGATAAGCCGCATATGGAATATACCGGAAGAATAATCAAAGGAGTGGGCAGCTTTTATACCCTGCTTACCGATAACGGCGAATTCGTCTGCAAGGCACGAGGGAGATTCCGCAAGGAGGGCATAACGCCGGTGCCCGGGGACTACTGCCGCTTTGAGACGGGCGACGACGGCAAAGGCTGTATTACCGAGATACTGACGCGCAAAAATCTGCTTATCCGCCCGGCTGCGGCAAACATAGACAAGCTCATGATAGTGCTGTCGTCCTCATTGCCCAGGCCCGATTACTGTCTTGCCGATAAGCTGATAATGCAATGCGAGCTTTCCGACATAACCCCTGTCATATTGCTCAATAAGTGCGACGAGATGGACAGGGAGACCTACGAGGCCGCCCTTGCCCAGTATAAGGATACGGGCTATGATATAATACCCGTATCGGCCCGCGACGGCACGGGGATAGACCGGCTCAAAGCCGAGATAGCGGGCAGTACATGCTGCTTTGCCGGCCAGTCGGCTGTTGGAAAGTCTTCGCTTATGAACGCTCTCGCGCCGGGGCTGGAGCTGCCGGTAGGCCAACTGTCCGACAAGATAGACCGCGGCAGGCATACCACCCGTCATGCCCAGCTATGGCAGGTGTGCGGGGGATGTATGCTGGATACGCCAGGGTTCAGTCTGCTGGATATGGCGGAGATAGATCCGGCAAAGCTCTGCCTGCTTTATCCTGAGATGCGGCAGCATCTGGGAAATTGCAGGTTTTCAGAATGCCTTCATATGACCGAGCCGGACTGCGGCGTAAAGCCCTTCGTTGGAAACGGCATAAGCCCTGAGAGATACGAAAGATACTGCAAATTCGCGGAAGAATTAAAGGAAAAGAGGAAGCACAGATATGATTAAGGTTGCACCGTCAATACTTTCAGCCGATTTTGCCGAAATGGGCAGAGCAGCGGAAAACTGCGAGAGCTGGGGCGCCGATTATATACATTTTGACGTTATGGACGGCACATTTGTGCCTACCATAACCTTTGGACCTCAGATGTGCAAGGCCGTGCGCAGGCATACGAAGCTGCCCATAGACGTCCACCTCATGGTAGAACACCCGGAGACTTACGTTCCGCTTTTCAGGGACGCCGGCGCGGATATAATCACCTTCCATATAGAGGCGGACAGGCATGCCCACAGGACGCTTCAGGCCATACACAATGCCGGCATGAGAGCGGGCATCGTGCTCAATCCGTCTACGTCGCCAGAGGCTGTGCGCTATGTCATAAACAGCTGCGAAATGGTGCTGCTTATGAGCGTCAATCCCGGCGCAGGCGGGCAGAAATTCATACTGGAAACCGTGCAGAAGATAAGGCAGCTCAGAGCCATAGCAAAGGATATGGGCGCAAGTCCCGATATAGAGATAGACGGCGGGATAAATCCAGATACCGGCAGGCTCTGCGCGGAGGCGGGCGCAAGCGTGCTGGTAGCCGGAAGCAGCGTATTCGGCGCGCCGGACCCGAAGGAAATGGTAAAAAGGCTGCACGACAT
>ENA-UOJE01001069-UOJE01001069.1-human-gut-metagenome-genome-assembly--contig:-C23-NODE-1069-length-26279-cov-8.668319_pt1 | contig 26279 bp, 19 predicted proteins | sample MGYA00242341_ERZ723888 | MGnify/ENA metagenome assembly ERZ723888 | reverse complement strand
GGGCAGCCAGCGCTTGCCGGCCAGACGGATCAGGAAGCAGATACCGCACACACCCAGCTGCAGGGCCATGGCCACCCAAACACCCACAAGGCCCCACTTGGCCGCCAGAATGGCTGACAGCGGCACACGGATGCCCCACATGGTGCCGAAATTCAGCAGCATGGGCACCAGCGTACTACCGGTCCCCTGAAACACGCCGCTGGCCACGATGGAGGCCCCGAACAACGGCTCCACGAATGCCTCGATCCGCAGCACCCGCACGCCCAGTTCAATGACGGCCTCGTCCACCGCCATCATGCCGATCATGGCCGGGGCCAGCACATACAGCAGCGTCCCCGTGATCACCATCATGCCCATGCCCAGCGCAACCGTCAGCCAGCCCAGCCGATAGGTCAGATCCTTCCGCCCGGCGCCTACGCTCTGACCCACCAGCGTGGAGGCCGCCGCCTGCACGCCGAAGGCGGACATATAGCAGAGACTCTCCGCCGTTATGGCGAAGGAGTTGGCCGCCGTGGCGATGATGCCCAGCGGGGCCACGATGGCGGTGGTCACCATCCGGGCGGTGGAAAGAATGGTGCGCTCGCCCATGACGGGAGCCGAGATAGACAGGCAGCGCTTCAGCTGTGCCGCCGTAAACCGTGCCTTTTCGCCCCGCCGCAGGTGCAGCTCCGGCGACCGCACCAGCAGGATATAGGTCAGCACCACCGCAATGACCACCTGCGACAGCGCCGTTCCCATGGAGGCACCCAGAACCCCCAGACCGAAGCCCGGCAGCGTCACCCCCAGCACCCGCAGCGTTCCGCTGGGGAAGATGAGGAAGGCGTTGAACACCACGTCCAGCAGGCACATCACCACCATGCAGATGCCGGGGGTTTTCATGTTGCCCGCCGAACGCAGCAGTCCGCCGCAGAGGTTATTCAGCTGCATGAAGGGCAGCGACAGAACAAATACCAGAAAGTAGGCGCTGGCATCCTGCCAGATGGCGGGGTCTGCCCGCAGCCAGCGAGGCAGATTCCCGGTGATGCCCAGCGCTATGGCCATCATCACAAGGCTGAAGGCCATGCACACCAGAAAGGCCAGCTTCATGATGCCGCGGGCTTTCTCCGGCTGTCTGGCTCCCAGTGCCTGCGCCACCGCCACGTTAAAGCCGATGGTCAGCGCAATGCACAGATCGCCGAAGAGCCACGAGGTGGTCGCCACCACACCGATAGCGGCGGAGGCATTGGAGCCCAGCTGGCCCACCATGGCCGTGTCAATATACTGCATCACCACGGAGGAGATCTGGGCCAGAATGGCCGGCCAACTCAGCTGAGCGATCAGCAGCAGCTGCTCCCGTGTGGAGATGGGCTGTCCGCTCTGTAATTTTTTCAATCCTTCACCTTGCATTCTGCACCCTCCTTCATGGTTGTAAGCCCCATTCTAACGCAGGGATGCGGCAGTTGCAACCCCCTATTTTACGGTTTTTCCTGCTTTTTTGCGAAAAAGCATCCCGTGTGCCGCAGCACACGGGATGGAAAGTCAGCAAAAAGCTTCTGACCGCTCCGGAAAGGCCATGCAGACCGTTGGCCTATCAAAAGCCTCGCAGAGTTCGCCGCCCGCAGGCGGCGAAAAGGTCTGATCCATTTTGGCTGACGACCGGTGCGTCAGTCAAAATGCCTCTCAGACCGCAAGTGGGGAATTTCTGCGGTCTGACGCAGAAATGATGCACGCAGCGGGCTGGGGCCTTTGGTGCAAGATCCAATGGATCTTGCACCAGATCTTTAGAACGACACCGTCAACAGCATCTTGAACCGCTCCTGCCCGTACACCGCATGGGGGATATCCTTGGGCATGATCAGCGTCTCGCCCTGAGACACCAGAAAGACCTCGCCGCCCACGGTGAAGCGGCCGGTACCCTCCAGCACCGTCACCATGGCGTCGCCGCCGGCGGCATGGGTGCTGATCTCCTCGTCCTTTTCAAAGGCAAAGAGGGTCATGCTGAGCTTGCTGTTCTGCACCAGTGTGCGGCTGATGATCTGGCCGTCCTGATAGGCCACCTGCTCCGCCATGTGCAGAACCTTCTGCTTTTCAATATTCTTATACATAATGGTGTTCCTCCCACAAAATAATAATGAAAGTAGTGTGGCCCGGTGCGTCGTTAAAAATCCAGCTTTGTCCGGACGCAGATCTCACGGATCTTGGCCTGCAGGCGCTTGAGATCCTCGAAGGTCTCCGGCTTCTTGCCGGGGTCCCGCAGCAGGGCTGCCGGGTGGTACATGGCCATTTTCTCTATGCCGTCCTGCCGGAAAAACAGGCCGTGCTCCTGCGTGATGCGGAAATCGGCCTTGATGAGCTCCATGGCGCTGATGCGCCCCAGACACACCAGTATTTTCGGCTGCATCAGCTCCATTTGCCGCCGCAGATAGCCGCTGCACGCCTCCTTCTCGGTGTTCAGCGGATCCCGGTTCTGAGGCGGGCGGCACTTGACGCTGTTGGTGATATAGATGCGCTCACGGGACAGGCCGATCATTTGCAGCATATCGTCCAGCAGCTTCCCGGCCCGGCCCACAAAGGGCTCCCCCTGCTTGTCCTCGTTGGCGCCGGGGGCCTCCCCCACCAGCAGCACCTCCGCCGCCGGATCGCCCACGCCGAACACCACCTGGGTCCGCTCCTGTGCCAGACTGCACGCCCGGCAGGCCAGACACCGCTGCCGCAGCTGTTCCCACTGCTGGTCCATGGCCGCTCCTCCTCTCTCACATTCGATAGCACCATCGATATCAGGCGCATTGACCCTTGCTTATCGACGGTATCAGCATAGCAGAAAAAAATGGCTTTGGCAAGTGGGGATACCCACTCTCCTCCGGGACACACTGTCTCCAGAAAGGAGACGCTGCCCATGTACCTCTGGAGCTTTCTGACCTACGGCTTTCTGGGCTATCTGCTGGAGAAGGTCTATGCCCTTGTCACCCGTTCCCGCCACACCGTCCGCAAGGGGTATCTGCTGCTGCCGGTGTGTCCGGTATACGGCCTTGCCATGCTGGCGGTGCTGGCTCTGCCGCCGGATATGACGGACACCTTCTGGCACTTGGCCCTCTATGGCGGGCTTACCGCCACCGCCGTGGAGTACGCCGTCCACTTCTGCTGCGACAGGCTGCTGGGCGTCATGTTCTGGGACTACTCCTCCACCAAAATGGACCTGAACCGCCGGGTATGCCTGCCCTTTGCCCTGATCTGGGGGCCTCTGGCAGCCATGACCGCCCGCTATATCCATCCGCTGCTGCGGCCGTGGCTTACCGCCGTGCCGCCGTGGCTGACGCTGGCGGCGTGGCTGCTGCTGACCGCCGACAGCTTCTTCACCGTCCGTCTGCTGCTTCAATATCACGACATCGATCTGCTGGGCTGGAAAAACCTCCTGCGCCGCCGCTCCGCCGCCTGACCTCTCCGTTCACAAATCGTTTACACGGTGCCGCTCCATTTGTTCTTGACGGTGCTTCCATTCCGTGGTAATATTTAGCACGCTAACATTTAGCCAGCTAATGATTCAGAGAGGAGGGATCTGCCTTGAGCAGTACCTGTCAGAGCGATCATCTGGGACGGCTGCTGGGCCAGTGCCAGCACCGGATGCGGATGGTCATGGACCGCTCGCTGCGGCAGTACGGCGTCACTCCGGTCCAGTGCCGGGCGCTGATGTATCTGCACCGCCAACCGGAGCCGGTCACCCAGCGGCAGCTGGAGCAGTATATGGCCGTGAAGCCTTCCACCATCAACGGCATCGTGGGCCGTCTGGAGGAGAAGGGCCTTCTCACCAGAGATGCCTGCCAGCAGGACGCCCGGTGTCGTGTCCTCCGGCTGACGGAGGAGGGCCGCCGCTTCCGCAGTGACTTCATCCGCATCGCACAGGCCACCAACCGGCAGATGGAGCAGGGCTTCGCCCCGGAGGAGCTGGCCGCCCTGCACCGCTATCTGGAACGGGTGGCGCAAAATCTCGCAGCGCAAACGGAGGAAACAGAACTATGATACGCAAGCTTGCCCCGTATACCAAGGGGTACCGGGTCTACATCCTGCTGGGCATCCTCTGCTCGGCAGGCGAAGCGGTGCTGGAGCTGATGCTGCCCAAGGTCATGAGCAACATCGTGGACTACGGCATCGGCGGCAACGGCGGTGCCGGCGGTGCCGGCGACCGCACCTACATCCTTACCATGGGCCTGAAGATGGTGCTGATGGCCCTGATCTGCCTGGCGTTGGGCGTGGGCGCAGCGGCGCTGGCCGCCAAGGCCGGCATGGGCTTCGGCGCCAACGTCCGTGAAGCGGAGTACCGGCAGGTACAGCGCTTCTCCTTTTCCAACATCGAGCACTTTTCCACCGCCTCCCTCATCACCCGGCTCACCAACGACGTCTCGTCGGTGCAGATGACCCTGATGATGGGGATGCGGATGCTGGTGCGGGCCCCGGTAATGCTCATCACCGCTCTGGTGCTGGCCCTTCGCATCAGCCTGCAGCTGAGCCAGATCTTTCTGGTGATCCTGCCGCTGCTGGCGCTGATGGTGTTCATCGTGCTGCGGTATGTGGGGCCCTTCTTCACCTCCCTGCAAAAGGCCACTGACGGTCTGAATCTGGTGGTGCAGGAGGATCTGAACGCCATCCGGGTGGTGAAATCCTTCGTCCGGGAGGACCGGGAGAAGGAGAAGTTCTTCCAGCGCAGCGAGACCCTCCGCCAGACGGCGGAGCGGGCCTTCGGCTTCGTGGTGACCTTCATCCCCATGGTGAACCTCATCATGGGCGGCACCATCGTATCCATCATGTGGCTGGGCGGCCACTATGTGGCCGGTGGTCAGATGCTCTCCGGCGACCTGCTGGCCTTCTTCACCTACGCCTCCGAAATTCTCATGTCTCTGATGATGGTGGCCATGGTGATGATGGTACTGACCCGCTCCATCGCCTGCGGCAAGCGCATTGTGGAGGTGCTGGAGGAGCAGCCGGAGATCACCGACGACGATGCCGTGAAGGAGATCGCCGACGACGGCACCGAGAGGGAACTCACCCTCTCCGACGGTTCCATCCGCTTTGACCACGTTTACTTCAAATACCATCCCGACAGTGCCGAGTGGAACCTGACGGACATCGACTTCTCCATTGCCAGCGGCATGACCGTGGGCATTCTGGGCGGCACCGGCAGCGCCAAGAGCACACTGGTGAGCCTGATCCCCCGGCTGTATGAGGCCACGGAGGGGGCCGTCTATGTAGGTGGTCACAACGTCAAGGACTACACCATGGAGACGCTGCGGGAGGGCTGCGCCATGGTGCTGCAGAAGAACACCCTGTTCTCCGGCACCATCCGGGATAACCTCCGCTGGGGCGACGAGAACGCCACCGACCAGGAGATGGAGACCGCCTGCCGCATGGCCTGCGCCGACGAGTTCATCTCCCGGATGCCCGACGGCTACGACACCCACATCGAGCAGGGCGGCACCAATGTCTCCGGCGGGCAGAAGCAGCGCCTGTGCATTGCCCGTGCCATTCTCCGCAAGCCCAAGGTGCTGATCCTGGACGATTCCACCTCCGCCGTGGACACCGCTACCGACGCCAAGATCCGTGCGGCGCTGAAGGAGGCGCTGCCCGGCTCCACCAAGCTTATTATTGCCCAGCGCATCTCCTCCGTTATGGACGCCGACGTGATCTTGGTGCTGGACGACGGCAAGATCTCCGGTATGGGGACCCATGAACAGCTGATGGCGTCCAATCAGATCTATCGGGAAGTCTATCAGTCTCAGCAGGAAGGGGTGAGCATCGATGGCTGAACAGAAAAATTCCATGCCGCCCCGCCGTCCCGGCGGACCCGGCCACGGCCCCCGCAGCCACGGTTATCAGCGCCCTCAGGACCTGCGGGGCACGGTGAAGAAGCTGCTGCACTATGTAGGCCGCTATAAGGGGCTGCTGGTGCTGGTGGCCGTCTGCCTGCTGCTCAGCTCCGTGGGCTCCGTGGCCAGCAGCTACTTTCTCAAGCCCGCCATCAACGATTACATCCTCCCCGGCGACTTCGCCGGTCTGCTGAAGCTGCTGGTGCTGATGGGACTGGTGTTCGTGCTGTCGGCCCTGTGCTCCTATGTGTACTCCCGCATCATGGTGCGGGTGTCCCAGCGCACGGTGGCCGCCCTGCGGCAGGATCTGTTCGACAAGCTGCAGGAGCTCCCCCTGCGCTACTTTGACACCCACCAGTCCGGCGACCTCATGAGCCGCTTCACCAACGACATCGACACGGTGTCCGAGATGATCAACAACAGCTTCGCCAATGTACTGTCCAACTCCCTGTCGTTCCTATGCACCATCGGGATGCTGCTGTACCTGAACTGGGCGCTGACCCTTATCACCTTCGCCTTTCTGGGGCTGATGCTGCTGGTGGTGAAGGCCATCGGTGGACGCAGCCGGGTCAGCTTCCAGCGGCAGCAGGCCGCTCTTGGCGACCTCAACGGCTACATTGAGGAGATGATCGAGGGCCAGAAGGTCATCAAGGTGTTCCACCACGAGCAGCAGGCCATCGACCAGTTCTCTGCCCGCAACGATACCTATCAGACGGCGGCCACCATGGCCCAGACCTATGCCGGATCCATGATGCCCGCCACCGCCAATCTCTCCCGCATCAACTACGCCGTCACCTGCTGCGTAGGCGGACTGCTGGCCATGGGCGGTGTGTTCGATATCGGCTCTCTGGGGGCCTATCTGCTGTACGTCAAGCAGGTGTCCCAGCCGGTGAGCCAGATCAGTCAACAGGTGAACACCATTCTGGCCGCCATAGCCGGCGCCGAGCGTATCTTCGCCGTCATGGAGGCCCAGCCGGAGGAGGACCAGGGTCAGACCACCATCGTCCGGGTGGAGAAGAACGGCGACACCCTCACCGAGGTGCCTCAGCGCACCGGCCACTGGGCATGGAAGAAGCCCGACGGCTCCCTGACAGAGCTGCGGGGCGACGTGCGCTTCGACCACGTCACCTTCGGCTACGATCCGGATAAGGCGGTGCTCCACGATATCTCCCTCTTTGCCGAGCCCGGCCAAAAGATCGCCTTCGTGGGCTCCACCGGCGCCGGAAAGACCACCATCACCAACCTCATCAACCGCTTCTACGACATCCAGCAGGGAACCATCACCTACGACGGCATCGACGTCCGGGAGATCCGCAAGAACTCTCTGCGGAAGTCGCTGGGCATCGTCCTGCAGGATACCCACCTCTTCACCGGCACCATTGCCGACAACATCCGCTACGGCAAGCTGGACGCCACGGATGAACAGGTCCGGGCCGCCGCCAAGCTGGCCAACGCCGACACCTTCATCCGCCATCTGCCCCAAGGCTACGACACCGTCATCACCGGTGACGGCGGCAGTCTCAGTCAGGGGGAGCGCCAGTTGCTGGCCATTGCACGGGCTGCCGTGTCCGATCCCCCGGTGCTGATCCTGGACGAGGCCACCTCCTCCATCGATACCCGCACGGAGAAGCTCATCGAGGAGGGCATGGACTCCCTGATGGAGGGCCGCACGGTGTTCGTCATCGCCCACCGGCTCTCCACCGTCCGCAATGCACAGGCCATTCTGGTACTGGAGCAGGGTCAGATCATCGAGCGGGGCAACCATAAGACGCTGCTGGCCCAGAAGGGCAAGTACTATCAGCTGTATACCGGCCAGTCCGAGCTCAGTTGATGGGGCAGTGAACCTACAGGCTCCCATAACACCAGATTCCCATGAAAGGAGGCCGGACAGAGTCCGGCCTCCTTTTTTACGCACTTACACCTTTATAATTGTGTATCCTCCTCTGTCACTCCGCCCAATGGCAGGCCCGGCTGACGGCCTTTTTCCACAGGCGGTACTCATCGTCGCAGTCTGCCTGGGGCCGCTGGGGCAGGAACACCCGCTGGCTGCGCCGCAGAGCCGCCAGCTCCTCCGTATCCCGCCACAGGCCGCAGGCCAATCCCGCCAGCGATGCTGCGCCGAAGGCAGTGGTCTCCACCATGGTGGGGCGGTCCACCGGGATCCGCAGCAGATCCGCCTGCATCTGCATGAGGATATCCGACACGCTGGCGCCGCCGTCGGCCCGCAGGGCCGTGATGTCGCACCCGGCATCCTGCCGCATGGCCAGCATCAGATCCGTCACCTGATAGGCGATGCACTCCAGCACCGCACGGGCGATATGGGCCCGGCCTGTACCACGGGTGATGCCCAGAATGGCCCCACGGGCGTACATATCCCAATAGGGCGCACCCAGCCCGGTGAAGGCCGGAACCACCACCACGCCGCCGGAGCTTTCCACGGATTCCGCCAGCCGGTCACACTCCGGGGCGGAGTCCACCAGCCGCAGCTCGTCCCGCAGCCACTGGATGGTGCTGCCGCCGTTAAAGACGCTGCCCTCCAAGGCATAGGTGGTCCTGCCCCCTACGCTCCATGCCACGGAGCTCACCAGCCCCGCCCGGCTGCGGACCGGCTCCGTCCCCACGTTCATCAGGGTAAAGCAGCCGGTGCCGTAGGTATTCTTGGCCTCGCCGGGATGGAAGCAGGCCTGCCCGAAGAGGGCCGCCTGCTGGTCGCCGGCAGCACCGCACACCGGTACTCCTGCCAGCGTCTCCAGACCGGGGATGCCCGGCTGCACCGTGCCGTAGACGGCGCTGTTCTCCACCGGCCGGGGCAGCATACAGGCAGGGATCCGCAGCAGACGGCACAGCTCCTCATCCCAGCACAGACGGTGGATATCAAAGAGCATGGTGCGGGAGGCGTTGGAGTAGTCGGTGACGTGCTGCCCCGTCAGCCTCCAGATGAGCCACGTCTCCACCGTGCCGAACAGCAGCTCCCCCCGTTCCGCCCGCTGCCGGGCGCCGGGGACGTTATCCAGGATCCAGCGGATCTTGGTGCCGGAGAAATAGGCGTCGATGAGCAGTCCCGTGGTGGAGACGATACGCTCCTCCAGTCCCTGCCGCTTCAGCTCCTCGCACAGCTCCGCCGTCCGGCGGCACTGCCAGACGACGGCGTTATACACCGGCTGGCCGGTGGCCTTATCCCAAACGATGGTGGTCTCCCGCTGGTTGGTGACGCCGATGCCGGCGATGCTGCCCTCCGGCAGCCCCCGGATGGCCTCCGCCGCCGCCAAACGCTCCGTGTCCCAGATGGTCATGGGGTCGTGCTCCACCCAGCCCGCCTGCGGGTAGATCTGGGGAAAGGTGTGCTGGGCCTTGGCGGCGATCTGCCCCGCCCGGTCAAATACGATGGCACGGGAGCTGGTCGTCCCCTGATCCAGTGCCAGAATATACGATGCCATAGCCGTCTCCTCTTTTCTTTTTGGTGGGTTTGTGGTATACTGTCCATAGAATAGTTCTTATTTTACCATAGGAAGGATGAAATTTCCATGACAAATCTCACCGAGTTCACCTTTCTCTCCAGCGACGGCAAGACCCGGCTCCACGCCATGCAGTGGCTGCCGGAGGGAACACCCCGTGCCGTGCTGCAAATTTCCCACGGCGTAGCCGAGCACATCGGCCGCTACGACGGCTTCGCCCGCTACCTCAATGAGCAGGGGCTGGCGGTGGTGGGCCACGACCATCTGGGCCACGGCGGCTCCCTGCCGGAGGGCGGAACCCCCGTCTACTTTGGCGACGGCACCCCGTGGGAGACGGTGGTGGCGGATATCCAGCTGCTGCACGAGCAGCTGCGGCGGGAGTTTTCCGGTGTGCCGCTGTGCCTCATGGGCCACAGCATGGGCTCCTTTCTGGCCCGCAGCTACCTGATCCGCTATCCCGGCACCCTGCGGGCCGCCATTATCATGGGTACCGGCTGGCAGCCACAGGCCAAGCTGACCGGAGGCCGTGCCGTGGCGGAGGTGGTCTGCGCCGCACAGGGGCCCTCCTCCGCCAGCAAGCTGGTGAACGATCTGGCCTTCGGCGGCTACAACAAGGCCTTTGCTCCCAACCGCACCGGCTATGACTGGCTGTCGGCGGACTCTGAAAATGTGGACCGCTACATTGCCGACCCCCTCTGCGGCGCCGATGCCACGGTGGGGCTGTTCCGCCAGATGCTCCACGGCATCGCCTTCAACCAGAACCCCAAGAATCTGGCCCGCATGGACAGCAGCCTGCCGGTGCTGCTGATCTCCGGCGACCGGGATCCGGTGGGCGATATGGGCAAGGGCGTCCGCCGCACCGCCGACGCCTTCCGCAAGGCGGGCCTGTCGGACGTGACTCTGAAGCTATATCCCGGCCTGAGGCACGAGATCCTCAACGAAGGCCCCATGCGCCAGACGGTCTATGAGGACATCTGGCACTGGCTGGAGCCGCATCTGCCGGCCCGTTAAAATCTCGCTAATTGAAATACGGTTCACCCGCAAGAGGGCAGCCTGCAGCTGTCCTCTTTTCTTTTTTTGAAAATACTGGCTCCATTTTGTCATTTCTGTCATTCGGTCTGTCAAAATGTACCGGTTTTCAACATTTTTCTCATTCTTTTCTCATATCGGACTAATACGTCGTTTTATAGAGAATTTGTGGGAATTTTTTGAATAAATCACGAAAAATCGGCTGACTTTGCAGTGGAATGGGGGTATATTATAGGCCACAAACGTACAGGGCCCGACATTGTCAAATGCGTCGGTGCGGGCTGTGCGTTTTATCCCTGTCCGTACATGACGGGCTTTCGACCGGGAGGTGAGTGAAATGGCCTATATGCGCTTGGGCGATCTGCTGGTGGCGTCCGGGACCATCACAGGGCAACAGCTGGAGCGTGCTCTGGCACTCCAGAAGGAGACAAAGCAGCGGCTGGGCGATGTGCTGATCCAGAACGGCTTCATCACGGAGGCGCAGCTCATCGACGCTCTGCGAGTGCAGCTGGGCGTGGACTTTGTGGACCTGACGGCCATTTCCATCCCCGTGGAGCTGGCCCAGTATGTCCCCCGGAACATCGCCAAGAAATACTGCGTGGTGCCGGTGAAGCTGGTACGCAACAGCCTGTATCTGGCCATGAGCGATCCTCTGGACTTCGTGGCTCAGGATGAGGTCAAAACCGCCTCCCGTAAGCGCATCATCCCCATGATCGCCACCCGCAAGGCCGTGGAGCAGGCCATCAGCCGCCTGTACGGCAACGAGGGTACGGCACGGGTCATCGAGGAGATGAAGCGAGAGGCCGGCAGCAGCAGCGATGTCATCCCCGCCCAAATGGCGCAGGACACGGCGGACCCTCAGGAGTCCGCCCCCACCATCCGCTTCGTTAACGCCCTCATCGAGCGGGCCTATACCGAGCGGGCCAGCGACATCCATCTGGAGCCGCAGGAGGGTGAGATGGTGGTGCGGATGCGCATCGACGGTCTGCTCCGCCGCATCCTGACGGTGCCCGCCGACCTGCAGAATACCGTGATCTCCCGCCTGAAAATCATGGGCGGTATGAATATTGCCGAGCATAAGATCCCGCAGGACGGCCATGCCATCCAGTCGGTGCGGGGCCACAGTCTGGACCTGCGTATCTCCTCCATGCCCACGGTGTATGGTGAGAAGATGGTGCTGCGTCTGCTGGACAAGTCCGCTCAGGCCCTCAGCAAATCCCAGCTGGGACTGGAGGGGCAGGATCTTGACAACTACAACGCTCTGCTGCGAAACACCAGCGGCGTCATTCTGCTGGTGGGTCCCACAGGCTCCGGTAAGTCCACCACCATGTGCAACATGATCCGGGATCTGTCCCGTGAGGAGATCAACATCGTCACGCTGGAGGACCCGGTGGAATACCACATCCCCGGCGTCAACCAGTGCCAGATCAACGAAAAGACCGGCATGACCTTCGCCAGCGGCCTGCGAGCCATCCTGCGTCAGGACCCGGACATCATCTCCGTGGGTGAGATCCGGGACGGCGAGACGGCCTCCATCGCCATGCGGGCCGCCATCACCGGTCATCTGGTGTTCTCCACTCTGCACACCAACGACGCCGTGTCCGCCGTATACCGGCTCAAGGACGTGGGCGTGGAGCCGTGGCTGGTGGCCAGCGCCCTGCGGGGCGTGGTGAGCCAGCGTCTGCTGCGGAAGGTCTGCCCCCACTGCAAGAAGGGCTATCAGCCCTCTGCCGAGGAGCTGGCCCTGCTGGGGATGCCGGAGGACAGCCATGTCACCTTCTATAAGGGCGAGGGCTGTCCGGAGTGCCATCACTCCGGCTATACCGGTCGCCGGGCCGCCTTCGAGATCCTGATGCTCAGCGGCCGCCTGCGGCGGCTCATCAGACGAGTAATTGCGTAAAACCCGGCACGGAAGGAGCGGAGACACGCCATGACCACATACCGTTACAAGGGCCAGACCAAGGACGGAACGGCTGTATCCGGCGTCATCCGGGCCTATGACGAGTTCGAGGCCGCCAGCCGCCTGCGGGAGACCGTAGCCGTTATCACCCGGCTGGAGGAGGTACGGGAGAAGAAGGAAAGCATCTTCAACCGCCCCATCGGCCTGAAGATCAAGGAAAAGGAGCTGGCCCTGATCTGCTCCCAGTTCGCCATTATCCTCTCCGCAGGTATGTCCATTCAGCACTGTGTGGAGATGGTGGCGGCCCAGACCAGGAACCGCCACATCCGCCAGATGCTGGAGAAGGTGGCCGAGGAGGTGGGCGCAGGCTACTCCATGGCCCAGAGCTTTGAAAACAACGCCCCCTATCTGCCCAAGACCTTTATCGAGACGGTCCGGGCCGGAGAACAGTCCGGCACGCTGGAGGAGTGCTTCCAGCGGCTGCACCGGTACTATGATAAATCCGCCAAGACCAAGGCCAAGGTGGTCAGCACCCTGACCTACCCCGCCATGGTCATTGTGGTGGCCATCGTCGTGTTTATTATCATCATCGCCGTGGCCGTCCCGGCCTTCAACGATGTCTTTGCCGAGATGGACACCCAGCTGTCGGGCATCACCCGTGTGCTGCTGGCCACCAGTGACTTCTTCGTGGGCTGGTGGTGGCTGCTTCTGCTGATCGCCGCCGGGCTGGGCATCGCCTATATGGTGGCCCGCCGCTCTGTTCAGGGCCGGAAGGCCATCGCCGCGTGGAGCCTCACCAAGGCCCCCCTCCACCGGCTCCACAGCCTCAGCGCCGCCGCACAGTTCGCCCACAGCATGGCCACCATGCTGACGGCCGGTCTGCCGGTCCCCAAGGCTCTGGATGTGACCGGCAACATTATCAGCAACTACACCTTCGCACTGGCCGTGCAGGAGGTGAAGCAGAAGGTGGAGCGTGGCCGCACCATTTCCGAGAGCATGGGTCAGATCGAGTACTTCCCCAAAATGCTGACGGAGATGGTGGGCGTAGGCGAGCAGTCCGGCTCGCTGGAGGAGACGCTGGACGTCATCGGTGAATACTTTGACAACGAGGTGGAGGTCACCACCGCCCGCCTGCTGTCGGTGCTGGAGCCCATCATCACCATCGCTCTGGCGGTGATCGTGGTGGTGCTGCTGCTGGCGGTGTATCTGCCGCTGTTCACCCTCTACGGCGGAATGTAAGGCCGCCGCACCCAAATTCGTATCCTATCCGTATAACAACCCTGTACGGATCAAGATAAAAACCGCAAAAAAATAATAGGAGATGTAGAACTATGCTGAAGAAACTGCAGAACAAGAAGGGCTTCACTCTGATGGAGATGCTGATCGTCGTCGCCATCATCGCTGTGCTGGTGGCCATCGCCATCCCCGTGTTCAACGGCGCCCTGACCAAGTCCAAGGAGGCCGCTGACGTGGCCAATGTCCGTGCCACCTATGCCGAGTGGCAGACCGCTATGCTCACCGAGAACACCAAGGCTCCCGCTGATAAGGATGCTTTCCTGAAGGGTCCCGCTGGCACCGATACCCTGACCCTGAACTATCCTGACAAGCTGACCGTCGCCGACGGCACCATCACCTACACCGCTTCTAAGCTGACTGATGCCGCCAATGCCGACAGCAAGACCTTCACTTGGACTCTGGGTACGCCCGATATTCACTAATTTCCTCTTGTCACATTCACACGCAACAGCTCCCGCACCGGTCCGGACGGGCCGGTGCGGGGCGACCCGTCTCTCATCGGGCGGGGATGGCCGTGGGTTGGCGTCCCTCCCCGCTCCGTGAGAGCAGTCCCATCTAAAGGAGAGCCTTCCCCATGCTGTATGCCGATCCCTTCCTAACTGTTTACTGCTGCCTGCTGGCCGCCCTGCTGGGTGCGTGCATGGGCAGCTTTCTGAACTGTGCAGCCTGGCGCATCGTCCATGGGGAGAGCGTGCTGCGTGGCCGGTCCCACTGCGCCGCCTGCGGTCATGTGCTGGCGGTGCGGGATCTGCTCCCGGTGGTCAGCTATCTGGCCGCCCACGGACGCTGCCGCTACTGCGGGGCCAAGCTCTCCCGGCGTCACGTTCTGGCCGAGGCCGTCTCGGCGCTGGTGTTCGTGACGCTGCTGCTGCATTATGATATTTCGCTCCAAGCTCTCGAAGGCTGGTGCATGGCCGGCATCCTGCTGGTCTGCTCCTTTGCGGATTTGGAGGGGTACATCATCCCCGACCGTTTTATAGCGGTCGGCGTTGTGCTATTTATCATCACTCTTTTCTTCGCCCCCCAGCCGCTCCGGCGGGCGCTGGACGGCGCCATCGGCGGTCTGGCGGTGGCAGGGTGCGTGCTGCTTCTGGTGCTGGGAATGGAGAAGCTGCTGGGCCGTGAGGCCATGGGCGGCGGCGACATCAAGCTCCTGTTCCTGACGGGGCTGTTTTTGGGCTGGAAGCGGAACCTTCTGTGTCTGGTGGCGGCCTGCGTCATCGGCATCGTGTGGGGACTCCTGCAAAAAAAACGGGACGGCGGCGAGGCCATCCCGTGGGGCCCCAGCATCGCCCTTGGCGCTTGGCTGACGGCGCTGTGCGGCCAACAGATCATCGACTGGTATCTGGGGCTGCTGTAATTCTTGAAAGTGAGGACGAGCATTTTGGAAAAGATCGTTGGCTTTGACATCGGTGAGAGCAGCGTCAAGCTGGTATATTTCGCCGGTGCGGACCTGAAAAAGGCCGTCACGGCGGAGCTGCCGGACAACATGGTCTCCGGTTCGAGGATTTTGTCCATGGACGCCATGGCGGACTTTCTGCGCCAGACGGCCAAAAGTAACGGCATCCCCCTGACCCATGCGGCGCTGGTGCTGCCCTCCACGGAGGTGTTCACCCGTGAGCTGGTGATGCCCGCCATGACGGAGCAGCAGCTGCTGTATAACCTGCCCTATGAGTTCCGGGACTATCTGACGGAGGAGAAGAGCAAGTACTTCTTCGACTATTCCATGCGGGAGGTGCTGCGGGACGAGTCCGGCCAGCCCACGGAGATGAATCTGCTGGCCTGCGCCACCCTGAAGAGCACCGTGGAGAGCTATCGGACCATGCTGCGCCGGGCGGGCTTCCGCCTGCGGGTGCTGACCCCCAGCGAGTGTGCTTACAGCGCCGTGCTGCAGGCCTACTACCGCCGCACCCGGCAGGAGGGTCGTGACCTGTGCGTGGTAAATCTGGGCCACAGCGCCACCTTCCTGTATATCTACCGGGGCGGCCACTTCGCCAGCCGCCGGGAGATCGAGGTGGGGATGTCCGATCTGGAGCATCTGGTGGCCGATCAGTGCAGCGTGGACGTCCACGTGGCTCACGAGTATGTGCGCCAGAACTACAACCATGTGCTGGAGTCGGAGCAGGCCCGTGAGCTGTATGGCCGCATCGCCGTGGAGGTGGTGAAGGCCGTGAACTTCTTCAACTACAACAACCGGGAGCGGGAGCTGACGCAGCTGTGCCTGTGCGGCGGCGGCAGCGCCATTCAGCCGCTGTACAACACCATCGCCGATACCACCGGCATGACGCTGCACACCTCCGCCGAGCTGCTGGGCCAGCGGATGTCCACCGAGGAGCCGTGGATGTACCTGCGGGCCATCGGCGGCGTGGATCTTGGCATCAAGGGGGGCCTGCGATAATGGCAGAAAAGATGAAAAAGGGGCCTTCGGAGGCCGGTCGCAAGACCCTCAAATGCCCCCATAAGCAGGGCATCAATCTGAATATGCGGGAACAGAAGGGCAATCCCCGTCTGACCCTGCTGGTGGGCTGTCTGGCCATCGTCATTCTGGCGGGCTGCGTGGCCAAGTTCGGCGTCATCGACCAGTACCGCCGGCTGGATGCGGCGCAGGCCGCCTACGCCTCCGTTCACACGGAGTATACCCAGATGCAGGAGCTGCTGAAGGGCTACGACCGTCTGCTGATGGAATACCGCACCTACTCCATGGAGTGGGCCACCGACGGCAGTGAGGACAACGGCACTCTGGTGGACCGCCAGAAGGCACTGGATCTGCTGGAGCAGGAGATGCTGTCCCGTGGACGGCTGGTATCGCTGCAGGTATCCGGCAACAAGATGACGGTGGCCATGTCCGGCATGAGTCTGGATCAGATCTCTCGGATGTTTGACGTGATCCAGCAGTCCCCCATCGTCAGCAATGTGGAGCTGAATCTGGCCTCCACGGAGGACGGCAACGTCTCCACCATTCTGGACTTCACCGTCCGCATCACCCTACGCAGCGCAGAGGAGGCAGACAAATGAACCGGGAATTGACAAGACGGGAAAAGATCCTGCTGCTGGTGCTGATCGTGGTGGTGCTGGTGGCGGGCTACTGTAAGCTGATCCTCATCCCCATCAACGATCAGATATCCAGCTATCGGCTGAACATGGAGGCCGAGCAGACGGAGCTGGACGCCAATCAGGGGAAAATGGCCCAGATGCAGAAGATGCAGAAGGCCATCGACGAGATCAAGGCGGCGGGCGAGAAGCGCACCATCCCCCAGTACGACAACAGCGGCAAGCTGATGATCGAGCTCCACGAGATCATGAGCGACACGCTGGACTATTCGCTGGACTGCTCTGCGGGTACCGTGCAGCAGGACTATATCATGCTGCGGCCCATCGTCATGACCTTCCGGACCTCCACCTATGCGCAGGCCCGGCAGATCGTGGATCGGCTGTGCTCCAGCGAGAACATCAGCCAGATCTCCGATATGAATATGAACACCTATACCGAGGGCCGCAACAGCGGCACCGTGGAGACCACGCTGGTCATCACCTACTTCGAGATCATGTCCTGAGGACGCCGTGGGGCGGGGAGCTTTTTCTATGACCGAGAGAAAACTACAACGGAATAGACGGGGCTTCACGCTGACGGAGGTGCTGCTGGCGCTGGCCATCCTCATCATCCTGCTGGCGCTGGCCATGATCCCCATCAGCCGCCACCAGCGCAACATCCGCCAGTCGGAGCTGGATTCCAAGGCGGAGACCATCTATCTGGCGGCTCAGAACCGCCTCTCCCAGCTGCAGGCCAGCGGCCGCAGCGACGAGTACGGCAAGGACCGGGCCACGGCCCTGAACAACATCCCCTGGGACGCCGAGCAGGATAAGTACACCACCAGCACTCTGTACTACGTCACCTCCGCCGCCAAAAGCACCGACACCTCCGCCGCCGGGAGCATCCTGCCCCGTGAGCAGGTGGAGGCGGAGCTGTGGGACGCCAACTGGGTCATCGAGTATGACCCCGGCAGCGGCAGTGTTTACGCCGTGTTTTACAGCGAAAAGCCCATGCAGTACAGCTTCGACGCCTTCAACCCCCTGCGCTCACGGGATCGCCGGGTGCAGGAGGGGGCTACCGTGGGCTACTACGGCGGCGACAGCGTCCAGAGCGAGGACACCGGCAAGCTGACCCCCAAGATGGAGATCATCAACAAGGAGCGTCTGCTGCTGAAGGTCACCTGTGACACGCCCCGTGACCCCCTGCACTTCTATGTGACGGTGACGGACGCACAGGGCCACTCCACCGGGCGGATGGAGCTCACCGGCTCCGAAGTCAACGTCTCCTACCGCACCTATACCGTCACCATGGTGCTGGACGACCTGACGGAGGGCAAGCGCTTCTCCCAGCAGCGCCGCTTCCGGCAGCTGACCCCCGGCTCCGACCTGACCCTGAAGGTGGAGGTAGAGAGCGACAGCCGTCTGGTGGACTCCGTCACCGGCAAGCTCACCACCAACAGTCTCTTTGCCGAGGTCCGGGACGACGGCACCACCGCCGTGGTCACCTATGCCCGGCATCTGCAAAATCTGGACGAGGGCTCCGGTCTGCCCACCGCCATCACACGGGCGCTGCAGGAGCAGGATATCCAGTTCGTCAACACCGGCATGGACGACGGCTGGGACAGCTGCTATCCGGGGCGGAGGTTCACCCCCATCTATAACGAGAACCTCGCCTATTACGACAGCACCGTCGCCGTAGGCACCCAGTCCTATCACCCTGTGATCTATGAGCTGCCGGTGGATACCGACGGCGACGGCGGCCTGTTCGAGAGCTTCCGGGGCACCTTGCGAAACATCCGTCTGTGCGGTGCCGAGATCAGCGCCGGCGGCAATGCCGGCGGTCTGGCTGGCTCCCTCCGGGGCGGAACCACCATTGAGGGCTGTCAGGTCTACCTGAGCCCCACCCGTGACAAGCTCAGCAGCAAAAACGAGCAGGATATCTGGATCAGCGGCGCCACCGCCGGTGGTCTGGTGGGCCGCTGTGGTTATGACCTCACCGTCCGCAACAGCTTCGCCTCCACGGTGCTGGAGGGCGGACGCTGCGCCGGCGGTCTGGTGGGCTACATCAGCGGCACCCGCACCGTCTATGTGGAGCACTCCTACGCCGACTGCTACCTCTACGCCTCCGGCACCACCGGCGGCCTCATCGGCAGCTGCATCGGCACGGCGGACATCACCCTGCGGGACTGCTACACCGCCGGTTTCCAGGAGGCCGACGTCATGGCGGGTCTGGTGGGCGGTGAGTTGTCCTACGGCGACGTCATCGACACCTGTTACAGCGCCAGCGCCCGGCTGAACGGCAGTGAAAAACTCACCTACTCCACCGCCAAGCCTGCGGATGTCACCACCGGCAAGCCCGATATCACCAGCACCTACTATATGTCCCACGGCGACCACGACATGGACGGCACGGTCTTTGCCGACTATGAGCAGTGGAGCGGCCGCAACCGGGCCGACGCCATCGAGAAGTACCTCAACGACGCCTTCACCGCTGAGACCGGCGGCAGCGACACCGTGGCCTATAACCTGATGGACGGCATGGGCTTGGGCGCTTACTCCTATCCCCGTCTGATGGGACTGACCCACTACGGCGACTGGCAGGCCCAGTTCGAGGCCGGTACACTGGTGTACTACGAGGCCTATTCCGACGGCAGCTACGGCTTCCGTGGCGCCAACAAGTCCACCGTCAAAACCACCGGCACGGTGGTGGGCGACGGCTACGGCATGGTGTACAGCACACTGCCGGAGCAGGATCTGACGGTGCGCTATTCGCTGGGGGGCCGGGAGGTCACCTCTACCCTGTACCGTGCCAACGCCATCGACATGGGCGGGGGCTACTACCTGCTGCCCCTGCCCCGGACACTGGTGAACATCACCGAGGTATCCACGGACTTCTACCGCCGGGTGCAGGTGGAGGACACCACCTACTACTTCAATCCCCATTTCACCTGCTGGGTATCGGAGGGCTCCGAGGCCCCGGAGGCCCCCAGCGAGATCGGCATCCGCACGGCCCGGCAGCTGAATAACCTGAGCCTGTACTATGAGCAGTACAGCCCCCTGCTGGCCAAGGACACCACCCTCCAGCAGGAGCGCAGCATCGACTACTCCGGCTACGACTGGGCGAACTACGGCCGCAGCGGCGCCGCCGTCACCAGCCAGCAGCCCATCGGCAGCAGTGCCGTCGTCCCCTTTACCCACATCTATGACGGCGGCACCTATCCCATCGCCGCTGTGCCGCTTCAGAGTCCCAACGGCGGCGACTACGCCGGTCTCTTCGGCCTGAATCAGGGCAGTCTGCGGAATGTGGTGCTCACCACCGGAGAGCAGGACTACTCCGTGACGCTTCGGGGCATCCTGCGCCTGCGTACCGCCTATGTCGGCGCTCTGGCAGGCCGCAACGACGGTACCATCTACAACTGCGCTGCGGCGGGCTACTCCGTCACAGCCCACGCCTATCAGGGCAGCGTCCTGTATATGGGCGGCTTCGTGGGCTATAACGCCGGGACCATCCGCTCCGGCAGCGTCAGTACTCCCTCCCTCACCGCCAGCAGCAACTATGCCCGTCTGCTGATGGGCGGCTTCACCGGCGGCAACAGCGGTCTGGTGAGCCAGAGCTACGCCATGGCCAACGTGGAGGTACTCCAGATCCGTGGCGGCGGCGTGGCCCTCAGCGGCTTCGCCGGGGAGAACATCGGCTCCATCCGCAGCAGCTACTGCGCCACAGCCCTTACCTCCCCCGGTGCCGATACCTACGGCTTCGCCCCGGCCACCGGCAGCACCTCCGGCTGCTACTATCTCAGCGGCGGTACCTATCGCTTCGTGGGACAGGTCCATCTGTATGATTACAGCGACCAGTCCGGCGCACGGGCCGTCAATGAGCAGGGACTGAAGGCCCTGACCCTCACCGGCTTCTCTTCCGCCGATGCCAGCCACACCTATCACCACAGCAAAACCCTGAACACCGACGGGCAGGCCTATCCCTATCCCACCAGTCTCACCGGCCACGGCAGCCCCGTCCACTACGGCGACTGGGTGACCCCCGCCGATCTGGGTACGCTGGGCATGGTGTACTGGGAGCACGAGGAGGGCGGCAGTAACCCCGGCTATCACTTCTCATACATCGGCTTTGAAAACGGCGTCCGCAAGGACGGCAGCAGCCTCTGCACCGCCCACGACGACGGCGGCAAGATCACCGCCTACGGCTACGGCTACTACTGGTCCAAGGGCGAGACGGAGCCCCTGCTGGAGACCCAGCGCATCGCTCTGGACGGCCGCAACACCGAGGCGGCGGCGGAGCTGGAGAAGCAGATGCCTCCGTTCAGCTTCGTCACCTATCAGACCTCCGACACCGGTCTGCGGCTCCTCAGCGGCACCACCGGCAACGGCTACTGGTTCCTGTCTCAGGGGGATGTGTGGTTCACCTACACCGTCAGTCCCTTCTTCGCAGATTCCTACGCCGTCACCGCCGTCAGCACCGGCATTACCGGCGGCACCACCGGCGTGGAGCCCGGCACGGATGCCCTGCCCTATCAGGTGCGGTCCGTGGAGCAGCTGCAATACATCAACTGGAACTACTACGACGATCAGGGCAGCTCCACCCGTGACGTGACGGGCAGCGGGAGTATGTATAAGTACTACCCCTATCTGCAATATAGCCGTGTCACCTGGGGCTACCAGAGCAAGGAGGATGCCATTGCCGGCGACTCCACCGGCGGCACCCGTCCCATCCGCACGTGGAAGCAGAGCCATGACCTCAACGGCCAGAGCCTGGCGGATCCCACGGATGCCTCCCTGAATTACAGCTTCCATCCCATCGCCGGCTCTGTCTACGACAGCGGCAGCAGCACCGACTACCGTATGGTGCTGTACAACTGGTTCGGCAGCAAGTACGACGGCCAAAGCTACTACATCAAGAACGTGAACATCGACTCCTACTGCTACAACGTGGGCCTCTTCGGCACCACCGCCGGCGCAGAGATCGCGAACATCGTCCTTTATAGTGACAACGGCGCCGTCATCCAGCGCAATACCGATCCCACGCCCTTCAGCGGCACCCGGACGGTGCGCCAATATTCCACCTCCTACGCTTTGGGCGGTCTGGTGGGCATCGCCTATGACTACAACAGCAGCATGGGCAACGGCAGCATCACCAACTGCGCCATCGCCGGCTACACTGTGGCCGACAACAGCCGTAACAAGCAGCATCTGGGTGAGGCCGCCATCGGCGGGCTGGTGGGTGTCTCCAGCGTCAACCTCAACAAGTGTTCCGCCGTGGTGGATCTGCAGATCAACTGCACCCACGTCGATACCAACGGCTACATGAACGCCGCCCGCTACGGCAACTATGTGCGTGTAGGCGGTCTGGCCGGCGGTGTGCGCTTTGCGGTAACGGACTGCTACACCGGCGGTACCATCACCGTTGGGGAGGAGACCCTGAAGGAGCGTGTCCCCGTGGGCAGCAGCATCAATGTCTTTGCCGACGGCAGCTCTGCCGTCAGGGTCAAGATGAAATCCGGCGGTGTCTCCGGCACCCATGCCTATGTCTATTTCTGGGGTATGGGCGGCAGCGGCTTCTCCGCCAGCTTCACCAACTTTGTCAATCGCGTCGACAGTTCGGATGGTCAGCCCACTTTCAATAACTGCTACACCTACATGGAGTTCCCGGACATGGAGGGTACCATCACCGGCATCTCCCTTATGGGCAGTATTGCCGACCGAGCCGGTGCCAGCACCAACGCAAAGCTCTATATCAATAACTGCTACTACCTCAACAGCAGCAAGAACAGCATTTCTTTCGACAATCTGCCCAAATACTACGGCAAGGGTAATTCCGGAAGCAACTCCCTGAGCGGGCTGCTGCGTACAGAAGCGGCACGGGGAAAAATGCTCAACGGCGATCTCAGCTACCTCCGTAATTACGGCTGGAACGGTGGTTCCAACACGTATAGCATCAAGGGCCTGACGGGCCTGACCTATGAGCAGATGTCCCAGCGCACCGGTGCCAACATCGTCACACAGAACAACGGCACCGGCACTGCGCAGCGCTACGATAGCTTCGCCGCCGCTCTGGGCAGCAGCTTTGCGTGGGTCACTACCAAGGAAAACGGCGCCGAGGTCCACGGCAAATACAGCTTCCCCGGCAGCGACGAGGCCCTGCAGGGTCAGGACTTCCCCTTCCCCACCGTGCTGGTGCAGGATAACGTCTTTGGCCGGGCCCGTCTGCACTACGGCTGGTGGCCGTCATCCGGTCTCTACTGGAGCAAGGGCTTGCTGACGCTGGACATGATCACCGACTATGATGCCGCCGGCGGTGAATCCGCCGTGACGCTGGATCTGGGGTTCGAGGGCACGGCCCCCGGCACGGAGCTCCCCACCCTGTCCTATACCAAGGACGGCATCGTCACTGCCGAGCTTCAGCCGGACGGCACGGGCCACTACAAGGTCCGCATCGTGGGACAGGCCATCGGCTCCACCGAGATCATCGCCACACTGGGGGATTACACCGCCCGTCTGGCAGTGGACGTCACCGCCAAGCTCTCCATCTCCGTGGATCAACTCTCCGTAGAGCAGTATGTAGGCGAGAGTACTACCCTCACCCTCACCGCACGGGACGGCACCGGCCAAGTGCTCACCGGCGTCAAATGGGACGTGGTCAGCGGCTCTGACCGGGTGGTCACGCTGTCCCCGGTAAGTCGGGATCAGCAGGTCACCGTCACCGGTAAGGGCGAGGGCGAGGAGACTCTGCTGGTGCAGGCCGGTGTCACCGTGGGCCAGCGCACCTTCACCAGTGAGCTGCGCCTCACCGCCACCATCCATATGCAGGGCGTGCTGGGCATCGCCCATGTGGGCGATGGAGATGCCGTGTATCGTCAGGGCATCCTGAATCGGGACGCCACCGACTGGGATACCCCTCTCGGCCCCGCCGAGGGCGATGTCCCCGATCACGAGGGCCTGTGCCTGTACAGCCGCGGCAAGGCGGCGGACTTCCGGCACTTCACCGTAACGGCCCTTACCGTTCTGGATAGCACCGGCACTTCCCACGATATGCTCTCCACCGCCGATGAGGACTACCGGGTCAGCGTAGGCGACGTGGTGGCCGCCCAGCAGGACGGCGATTTCAGCTATCGCCCCATCACCATCCACGGACGGCAGCAGGAGACAGTCACCCTGCAGGTGACCCTCACCGACACCCGCACCGGCCGGCCCTATACGCTGGATATCCCCTATACCCTGACGGCGGAGGATACGCAGATCACCGCCACCTTCGTGGTGGGCCGCCTGCGGCTGGAGAAGGCCGTTCCCTTCGGCCAGCCCGCCGCCGGCTTCCTCCCCACGGAGGAGGAGCTTGTCTCGGCGCTCCGGCCCGTTGTGGGCTGGACCCCCAGTCCCGACCTGCCCCTGTTCCAGGATACCACCTTTGAACCCATCTATCAGGATACGGAGGAGCCAGGTCTGCTCCGCTGGCGCTGGACCCGATAACCGTTTTGCAGAAAGGAGGCCATTGGAATGAAAAAGTGCACAGACCGGAAGGGCATCACCATTCTGATGGCCCTCCTGCTGCTGCTGGTGGCCAGCATGGTCAGCGTAGTGATCCTTACGGCGGCCACTACCGCCGCCCGGCACATCTCCAACGACCGCCAGAGCCAGCAGGCCTATCTCACCGTCAGCTCCGCTGCGGAGCTGCTGCGGGACGATATCCTCTCCTCCGGCTATGGGCAGAAGGTCACCCGCCGCCCCACTGCCACCGGCAGCTATATCGAGCGGACGGAGGTAACCCAGACCCCGCAGGGGGCCATGAAGGTCTGGCTGGAGCGGGGCATCGAGGCCGTGGGCCGTGGCATCGCCTATACCGACGTCATCACCCTCACCCCGGATGCTGCCAGCGGTCTGGACGCCGTACAGGCGGAGTTCACCATGACCCCCGCCTACGACATCACCGTGACCCTTTCTCTGGCGGACAGCAGTCAGGGCAACTGCCTTATGACCCTCACCCTCAGCGGTGAGCGGAAGCAGCAGGTCACCACCGTCACCGGCGGCAACACCGAGACGGGACAGACCACCGTTACCACCACCATCTCTTGGGACACACCGCTCATTGAAAAGGGGGTCACCGGATGAAAAAGCTGAAGAACCAGAAGGGCGAAACTCTGGTGGAGACTCTGGTGTCCCTGCTGATCATCGTGCTGGTGTTCGTCTTTCTGACGGGCTCCGCCGTGGCAGCCGCCAAGATCAACGCCAGGATCCGGGACACCGACGTCTCCTTCCGGTACAGCGATGCCCAGTCCGAAGGCAGCGCCCAGCTGCGCCTCTCCGGTCGCAGCGGCCAGACCGGCAGCACCTCGGTGGAGGTCTATCAGGAGAACGGCTACCGCTACTATGTGTCGGAGGATACGCCATGAGAAAACTCCGTGACCGGCGGGGCATCACCCTGACCGAGATGCTGTGTACGGTGCTGATCGTGCTGCTGCTGACGGCGCTGCTGGTAGTGGGCATCCGCTTTGCCGGCAAGACCTATACGGAGTCCATGCGGCTGTCGGAGGCGCAGGAGCTTTGCTCCACCCTCACCAGCGTCATCAGCGACAAGCTGCGCTTCTGCGGCACCGTGACGCAGGATGAAAGCGGCGATCTGACGCAGATCTTCATCCAAAACGTGGGCAGCGTGGAGGGTAAGGGCGATGCCTTTCAGATCGGTGAAGACGGCCAGCTGGCGCTGGGCGATCGTCACCTGCTGGGCTCCGCCTCCTACCCCAAGGGTCTGCAGGTAACAGCCTTTACCCTGCGCTACGATGCCTCCACCGACATTTTCTCCGTCACCCTGGAGATCGGGGACCGCTCCCGGCAGACCCTGTCCCGGACCTCCTTCGAGGTCAAGCGCATCAATCGCACCGTGACCTGATGCGCCCACGGCCCGCAAGCGGTAAGCGGCCAAATGCAGAGATAAGAAACGAACCCCCTCGGCCATAGCCGAGGGGGGTCGTTTCTGTCTTATTTGGTTTTTTCTGCGGCGGAACCGTCAGCTTTCCGCCTTGACGTCGGGCCTTGCGCCCTCCGTGCGGTACTGGGTCATAAGCAGCCGAATAGCCTGCTTCAGCGCCTCCAGCTGGGACTGCAGATAGTATTCATCCTCGAACATGGCGTAGTGGACGCAGGTCTGGATCAGGATGAAGATCAGCGGGGTGATGGTGGTATAGGGGATGCCCAGCTTGGGCTCCAGCGATTTGGCGTATTCGGTGTAGCGGCGGTTGACCCCCTCGAAGAACTGCTTGCCGTAGCGGATATACTTGGGGTGGGTGTAGACCTGATACATCAGGCGGTACTTCTTGCCGTGCTGCCGGGCCGTCCAGTAGGGGATCTCGTCGATGAAGCGCATCAGATCCTGCGGATCGGTGGGGGCCTTGGCCATGAAGTCGTCCTCCACCTTCTCCATGCAGTAGGCGGTGGACTGGACAATGAGATCGTCCAAATCTCTAAAATAGATATACAGCACGGCGGAGCTGCACCCACAGGACTCCGCCAGCTTCCGGATGCCCACGGAGGCCAGACCGTTTTCGGCGTAGCAGTCGTAGCACTTCTCCATCAGCATGATTTTTTTGCGCTGAAATTCCTCTTGATCTCTGGTTCTCACGGTACTTCTCCTCTTGTCATCCCTATTATTTGCATAGATTGCAAATATTATATACACTATATCTGATAATATATTATATCAGTTGTTTCCGTGGTGCAAGGCTTTTT
>ENA-UOJE01001063-UOJE01001063.1-human-gut-metagenome-genome-assembly--contig:-C23-NODE-1063-length-26402-cov-7.079630_pt1 | contig 26402 bp, 20 predicted proteins | sample MGYA00242341_ERZ723888 | MGnify/ENA metagenome assembly ERZ723888 | reverse complement strand
CAAACATTTATTTCCTATAGGATTACTATGATTAAAGCACATTATCCACTTTTTGTCAAGAAATATTTCATCGGCGTTTTCGGGAAAGATTGAAAGTGGCAAGGGCGTAAAACAAAACCGCAGTGAACAGCAGAATCAATATGCTTACCACTGGGGTAACGGTGTAATCCCCGAAGCGGAATGTAACGCCCATGGTATCCTGGAATTCCTCAAGATAAGCCGACGGAGCATGCTCAAAAGCCTTTTCCATCTGATTTTTCATCAAAACCTGGCGAAATAGGGCCGCTGCATGGGACACGGGAAATATCTTCACCACCAGCTGTACTGCCTCCGGTAGCGTTCCCACCGGTAAATAAATCCCGGTGACGAAGCCAATCAGAGTGCCGATCACCGTACTGGCTGTGGCAAATGCGTTTTGACTTTTAAAAAAGGAAACCACAAAGAACACCAAGGAAGTGTTTACAAAGCATGTGAAAAAAATCAAACCCATCGACTGAAGGAGAGAGATAAAATCCAGCCATTCTCCCCCACTGATTACAATATAGAGCTGCACCAGCAGAAAAGCCAAGAAGCTCATAATAACGCCGATCATATAAGCGCTCAGAAGGTATCCGCCCGCCAGTCGTCTCTTTTTGATAGGAGAACTGGCAAAATCCTTGTCGATTTTTTTGGAGCGGTCATCCACCATGACGCCGAAAGCTCCCATGGTTGTGGTGATGGAGGTAACCGCCAGCAGACCAGCCATAATCCAGCTGTCCATCAGCTGTCTGGCATTGGACAAATCAGAAAGGCTGTCCGTCCAAACGTCTCCTAAAAAAAGCGCATAAAGACCAATAATGATGAAAACGGCTAATAAGGAGAAAAAAACGGCGCTTTTGTCGCGGAAAAAGAGCTTTAAGTTTCGTTGAGCAAACGTCAGCATCAATCTCTCAACTCCTTTCCTGTAATACCAATAAAGGCGTCGTCCATGGTTCCGCTGAGTACTTCGAATCCCGTAATATAGGAACGGCAGGCTTCAATCAGCGGCAGCGCGTCAAATGACCGATTAATTCGAATTGTCACCTGATCCGCCTGACGCGTCCACTCGCAATCCTGTTTTTTCAGCCATTCAAGCAGTTTCTCCCATTCAGCATTCAAAAAATGCAGCTTCAGTTTGTCGCTGGCATAGCTCTCTTTCAGTGCCGTTGGCGTTCCTTTGGCCGCGATCACACCATTGTCAATGACCACCACATAATCCGCTTCCGCTGCTTCTTCCATGTAATGGGTGGTAAGAAAAATCGTCATATCGGTCTCTCGCTGCAATCTGGTGACTGTTTCCCATACGCTCCTGCGGGTCTGCGGATCCAAGCCGGTTGTAGGTTCATCCAGGAAAAGAATCTTTGGAGTATGAACCAGTGCCCGGGCAATATCACAGCGGCGTCGCTGTCCGCCTGATAGCTTGCCATAAGGACGGTTCAGCAGTTCAGATACTCCCGTTGCATCCGCTGCTTTTCGAACCGCGGCATCCAAAGCTGCCCCCCGAAGGCCATAAAAGCTGCCTCGAATACGCAGGTTTTCCCGCACTGTCAACAATGCGTCCAGCAACCCATCCTGAAAAACAGCTCCAATGTTGGCACGGATCGCCTCATCATCCCGTCCCAAAAGAAAGCCGTCCACTGTAACCGTTCCTTCATTCGGTTGGAGAAAGGTACAAATCATGTCGATGGTAGTGGATTTTCCCGCTCCATTAGGTCCAAGGAAAGCAAACAGCTTTCCTCTCTCCACAAAAAAGCTGATCCCTTTGACCGCCTGAATTTCTCCATAGGATTTTTTAAGTCCTGACACCTCAATTATATGATCCATCATCCATCCCTTTCTCTCGTTTCCTTCATTTATTGCCGATAAATCGGGCGGCTGAGAAAATTATATAGCGCTCCATCCACGCCGTCAATTCTTTTCACATTTTTGGATGCCCAGCAAATTCGATCTGGGATGTACCGTAATAACTTTGATAGCTTAGAAAAATAAAAACATGGAAAACTCTTGACAGGGGAAATCTCGCGTCGTATACTGAAGGCATTGTGAAATTTTGGATGAAAGGAGGCGGGCACTATGATCAATCAAAAATTGTTTGGCACTATACTCCGGGATCGTTTTGCCCGTCTGTCTTAAAGCGGCAAGCAGAAACTAATCTGTGCGTCCGCTCCGGACCGCACGGTGTTTTACGCTCCTGATGTGATCAGGGGCGTTTTTTGTCGTTTAGACGGACGGAATTTTTCTTAAGGAGGGAATGAAATTGAACCAAACAAGCTCACACAAAACGGGACGCATGCGGCTGATCGTCCGTTTTCTGCATGGAAGTCTGCATTTGTTTTTGACTGCACTGGTGTTCTCAGTGTTGAACACCGCCTTTAATGCTCTGACCCCTCTGATCATTCGCACCACGGTGGATTCCGTCATTGGAGGGGAGCCTTATGCGCTGCCGGATTGGGTGGTTCATGCCCTGGGCCTGGACGGCCGCGTTGGTGTCGTCAGCGCCCTGCTGATGGCGGCAGCATCTGTGATGATTGTGTCCGTCCTATCCGGCATATGCAACTATGTCAGCCGAATGCAGACAGCTAAGGGATCGGAGACCTTCATCAAATCTGTACGAGACAAACTGTATGAACATATTCAAAAGCTGCCTTTTGCCTGGCATACCCGGCATCAAACGGGCGAGATCATCCAGCGATGCACTTCCGATGTGGAAGTGGTGCGCAATTTTGTCACCTTTCAGCTTCTGGAGGTTTTTCGCACGGTTTTTCTGATTGTGCTTTCCATGGCTCTCATGCTCTCAATGAACGTCAAAATTACACTGGTGGCGCTGGTGTTTTTGCCGATTATCATGGCTTATTCCGGTTTTTTCTATTCTCGTATCGCCCGGCGGTTTCGCACAGCAGACGAGGCAGAGGGTGAGCTATCCAGCGTGGTTCAGGAGAATCTCACCGGCGTGCGGGTAGTTCGCGCCTTCGGCCGTGAACAATTTGAAATCCAGCGTTTCGATGAAAAAAACAATCGATTCGCTTCTCTTTGGGTACGGCTGGGCCATCTGATGAGTGCTTATTGGGGCATCGGAGACCTGATCACCGGTTTGCAGATTCTTACGGTGATTATTTTGGGTGTGATGGAAACGGTAAACGGCAGCATCACCGTTGGAGAGTTTCTGGCGTTGGTATCCTACAATTCCTCTCTGGCATGGCCTGTAAGAGGATTGGGCCGGATTCTTTCTGAAATGAGCAAGGCTGGTGTATCCATAGACCGGGTAGGCTACATTCTGGATGCAGAAGAGGAGTTGGATCCTCCTGAGGCTTTGGAACCACCGCTGGATAACGACATCGTTTTCGACCATGTCTGTTTCTCCTATGATGAGCAGGCGCCGGTGCTGAAGGATGTCAGCTTCACCATTCCCGCAGGCAGCACCTTTGCCATTTTAGGCGGTACGGGAAGCGGGAAAAGCACCTTGATGCATCTTCTGGACCGGCTTTATGATCTGCCGGATAGCGAAGCTGGGTCCATTGCCATAGGCGGAGTGGATATCCGCCAAATCAGCCGTACCTGGCTGCGCCGGAACATTGGCATGGTGCTGCAGGAGCCTTTCCTTTTCTCCCGTACCATTCAGGAAAACATATCCGCTACCCGTCCCGGCGCGGAATTTTCCGAAATCCGTCATGCGGCGGAGATCGCCTGTGTGGATAATGCCATCGTCGATTTTACTGACGGCTACGACACCATTGTCGGAGAAAGAGGCGTTACCTTGTCCGGCGGTCAGAAGCAGCGGGTGGCCATCGCCAGAATGCTGATGCAGCAGGCGCCGATAATGATTTTCGACGACTCTCTCTCCGCGGTGGACGCAGAAACCGACGCTCAAATTCGTGAAGCGCTGCGGCAGCATGAACAGGGTTCCACCGTGATTCTGATTTCTCATCGGATCACCACCCTGATGCAGGCGGATCGTATTTTGGTTTTGGATAGCGGCCGGGTTGCCCAGCTGGGCACGCATGAAGAATTGATCGGCCAGGAAGGCATATACAAAAGTATTTACGATATCCAGATGAGCAGCGATGATCGCGCGCTTATTTTGGAGGACGCGATCCAATAGGTTCCATAAGGGAACCGGAAAGGCAAAGGTACTGGACCAATGGCTTATGATGAACAGGAATATACCAAATCCTTCGACATCAAGGTATGGAAGAGTTTGCTGCCCTATTTAAAGCCCTATCGACGCACGCTGGTGCTAGTGTTTATTTTCAACATGGTATGTGCCTTGATTGATATCCTGCTGCCGCTGTTTCAGCGGGACGCCATCGACCGTTTTATAGAAGCGGGAACGCTGGATGGAATCTGGGTGTTTGCTGCTGTATATGCTACGGTCATAGCCTTGCAGGCTGTCAGCGTCATCATCTTCACCCGCGGCGCCATGCGCATTGAAATGCATTTCGGACGAGACCTGAAACGGGCCTGTTTTGTGCATTTGCAGACGCTTTCCTTTTCTTACTACAACGTCACGCCGGTGGGGTATATCCTCTCCCGGGTCATGAGCGATACAAATCGGATTGCCGGTCTCGTCGCCTGGAATTTTTTCGATATGTTATGGGCGCTAGGATATGTACTGGGTGTATTTGTAGCAATGCTACTGCTTAACTGGAAGCTGGCGCTACTGATTATTCTAGTTGTTCCGGTGATCGCAGTGCTGACAGCTTATTTTCAGAACCGCATTCTGCACTGGAACCGCAAGGTGCGCAAAATCAACTCGAAAATCACCAGTGCTTTCAACGAGGGAATCATGGGAGCCAAAACCTCTAAAACTCTGGTGATTGAGAAACAGAATTATCAAGAATTCCGCGATCTGACCCAGGAGATGCGTGTTTCCTCCGTTCGTGCCGCCCGGCTCAGCGCCGTGTATATTCCTTTGGTGCTTCTATTCAGCTCCCTTGCAACCGCCATTGTGTTGGCCCGGGGCGGTTTTATGGTGATGGACGACATGCTACTGCTGGGTACCTTATCCGCCTTTACCGCTTATGCTGTGGGGATCTTTGAACCCATACAGCAGCTGGCACGGAATCTGGCGGATCTCATTTCCATGCAGGCTAACATTGAACGAGTGACCGGTCTGCTGCAGCAAAAATCTCAGATCACGGATTCCCCGGAAGTGACAGCCAAATACGGCGATGCCTTTCACCCGCTGACAGAAAACTGGGAACCTATCCGTGGAGACATTGAATTCGAAGATGTGAGCTTTCGCTATCCCGACGGTAATGAAGAAGTCCTCAGCCATTTCAACCTGAAAATCCCGGCGGGCACCACCGTTGCCATCGTTGGAGAAACAGGCGCAGGCAAAAGCACCCTGGTAAATTTGGCCTGCCGCTTTTTCGAACCCACCTCCGGCCGTATCCTCATCGACGGCCGTGATTATCGGGAACGCAGCCAGCTATGGCTGCACAGTAACATCGGTTATGTACTGCAGAACCCCCATCTTTTTTCCGGTACGGTAATGGAAAATATCCGCTACGGCCGTCTGGACGCTACTGATGAAGAAGTAATGGCGGCCGCCAAGGCCGTGAGTGCCGACACGGTAGTGGAGAAGCTGGAGGACGGCTACCAAAGCCCTGTAGGCGAAAGCGGCGACTGTCTTTCCACCGGAGAAAAACAGCTGATTTCCTTTGCCCGGGCGGTACTGGCCGATCCTCGTATTTTCGTGCTGGACGAGGCCACTTCCTCTATAGATACCCAGACAGAGCAACTGATTCAGGCCGCTATTTCCCATCTGCTGAAGGACCGAACATCTTTTCTCATCGCCCATCGGCTTTCCACCATTCGACAGGCCGATTTGATCCTGGTCGTGAGGGATGGTCGAATTGTAGAACAGGGCAAGCATTTGGAGCTGCTGAGAAAAAAAGGGTATTATCACGATCTGTACAGCAAACAGTTTGCAGAAGAATCCGCGATGAAGGTGCTGCAGGAAAGCGTATGAAATGAAAAGACTGGCGGAATAAGCACTCCGCCAGTCTTTTCATTTTGTCGTACTTTCCAACAGAACCACCGTCTCCACGTGGTTGGTATAGGGAAACATATCTACCGGCTGGATGGCCTTGACCTGGTAACCGCCAGCCGTCAGCCGAAACAAGTCTCGCTGCTGGGTTTCGGGATTGCAGGAGATATAGACCACCCGCTTCGGCGTCAGATTTACCACGGCAGATAAAAACTGTTCGCTGCTTCCTGCCCGGGGAGGATCCATCATCACCACGTCCGCCTTCTCCCCCGCCGCCGCCATTTCATTCAGAAACTCGCCCGCGTCGGCTTGATAAAAGCGTATGTTGACCGTTTTGTTTCTTTTGGCATTGGCTATGGCGTCCGCCACAGCATCCCGATTCACTTCCACGCCGATGACCCGGTCCGCTTGTTTGGCGGCTACAATGCCGATGGTGCCGATGCCGCAGTAAGCATCAATCACCCGTTCCTTACCCGTGAGCCGGGCGAAGTCCATCGCCTTACCATAGAGGCGCTCGGTTTGAACCGGGTTAATCTGATAAAAAGATCGGGAGGAAATACGGAATACACAGCCGCAGAGGGTGTCTTCAATCTTTCCAGCACCATATAACACCTTTTCCCGTTCTCCCAGCACTAGGCTGGTTCGATAAGGATTGATGTTGTGGATGATCGTCGTGATATCCGGATGTGCCTTCCGCAACGCTTCCATAAAATGATTCCGATCCGGGAAAACCGGACTCGCCCCTACCAGGACTACCATGATCTCGCCGCTGGAAAATCCCCTTTTCACCAATACATGTCGTAGAAATCCCCGACCGTTCTGCTCATTATACGGCTGTATCCCGAAACTTTCACAAAGCTTTCGTATCGTAACGATAATGGCATCCGCCTGCTGATCCTCGATCATGCAGCTGTCTACTGGTACGATACGATGGGTACTGGATTGGTATACCCCGGAAAGAATGCCGCCGTTTCGAGCAGATCCAAAGGCTGCCTGCACCTTGTTGCGATAATGCAGCGGATTGTCCATGCCGATAATTGGACTGACATCGTGAAAACGGCCTAAAAGTTCCGTCACCCGGTTCTGCTTATACCGCAGCTGCTGCGGATAGGTGAGATTCTGAAGCTGACAGCCGCCGCATTTTTTGTAAACCGGACACGCGTGCACCTCTGTTGTGGCATTTCTGGTTTGTTTCATATTTCTTCATTTCTCCGTCTGTGTTCATTCATCTTCGGGCCGCCTCTCTCCGCTGAGAAAGAGCCGTTCAAAGTTTTCCGCCGGCAGCGGCTGTCCGAAATAAAATCCCTGAATATAGTCGGGCTGCATCGACCGAACAGCCACATATTCCGCCTCTGTTTCCACCCCTTCCAGACAAACCCGGATCCCCACATCGTGGCAAAGCTCTACAATAAACCGGATAAAGGTTGCATCAAAGGAACTGCTGAGTATATCCCGGACAAAGGTGCGGTCAATCTTCACCACATCTGCCGGAGCGAGCTTCAGTATTCCCAAAGAGGAATAACCCGTTCCAAAATCGTCCATGGCGATGGACATCCCCATCTGCCGGATGCGATTAAAGCGCTCTGCCAGCACATCCATGTTGGATGCAATATAACTTTCCGTCAATTCCACTTCAATCCGTGCGGGAGACACCTGATATTTTTGCAGTGTCGTTTCCATAAAATCAAGAAAATTGTCGTCTTCCATCTGCAGGCAGGAAAGATTGACACTGATGGTGAAGGATGATGCCGCTGTCAACCAGCGAGCACAAATGCGCACCGCTTCTTCAAAAATCCATCTGCCGGCCGGCAAAATCAATCCGCTTTCTTCCAGCAGGGGAATAAACTCCACTGGAGATACCGCGCCGTATTTTTCACAGCTCCATCGGCAGAGTGCTTCCGCTCCCTTTAGCTTGCCGTCAGCGGTAAATACCTGCGGCTGAAAATACAGCTCGAATCCATCAAAACCATGATCGATGCTTTCTCTGAGCAACTCCGTCAATTCCAGTGAACGTTCCTTATGCTGCAAAATCTCATTGGAGAAAAAGAACATGCGGTTTTTTCCTTTGGATTTGGCATATTCCATGGAATAGTTGGCACGTTTGATCAATTCCAGATAACCGCTGCCGTCTTCTGGCGAGAAAACACAACCTCCCGACAGTGTACAGTAGTACTTTTTATCCTCACAAACCTGCTGATGGCTAAAGGTATCCTGCACAGCACTGTAAAACGTGCGAACCGCGTCCCGGCTGCCGCCGCGGAAGATCACACCGAATTCATCCCCGTCCAGCCGATAAAGGCTGGCGATGGCTGGCAGCATGGACTGGAGCTTCTGTGAAATCGTACGAATTACCTCGTCTCCGAACAACCGGTCATACAAATCGTTGATATGCCGAAATTCATCGATTCCCAGAATCAGCAGACCCAGCGGCTGATCTGGGGACGTATCCAGCAGCCGCTGTAATTCAGCCTCAAAAGCGAACTTATTCAGCAAGCCGGTAAGGTGATCGATTTTATTCCGCCGTCCCAGATTGGTGATCATACCGGCAAACAGGATCGGATCTCCCTTCTCATCCCGTTCCAGATGCCCGCGGCACCGCAGCCATACCCATTCCCCATGCCGGTTGAGCGCCCTGTATTCCACATTATGGCAGTCTGTCCGCCCGTCTGTAATTTCCTGGTTGGATTCCAAAAATGCCTGTTTGTCCCGTTCGTGTACCTTGGCCCCCCACACGGCCGCAGCATTTTCAATCACTTCAGATGGCAGATCGAATTCTTCCACCATAGCCGGCGGATAACGAAAGGTACCCGTTTTCATATTGCATACATAAATATAGTCATCTGTGCTTTTGATTAAAGCGTCATATAATTTGGATTTATCATAATCAAATTGCTGAATTATATCGCTTTGGATAGCCTGCTGCCGCTGAAGTTCCGCAAGTTCAATGTGATGCCTGCGTTTTTGCAGATACATCTTTTCATCCACGCCGCAGAGCAAATCATGAAGCGGAATATTCTCATCAGGAGCCACTTCCATAAGCCCATAACAAAAGGAGATCTCATAAGACAACTTCAAGGTGCGCGACCGGCTGCGAAGTTCTTGCGCCATAAACGTCATCCGTTCCGCAGCAATTTTTTCTTTTGCACCCATCACTAAAATAAATTCGTCCCCACTTAGGCGGAAAGCGCAGTCTTCTGCTTTGAGATTTTTCTTGATCACTTTGGCTGTTTCTGCCAAAAGGCGGTCCCCTTCGATATGGCCATAGGTATCATTGACGGTCTTCAGGCCATCGATATCCAGCATAATCACGGTAACCGCTTCGCCCGCTGTGGAAGCTTGCTTCACTAGGTTTTTCAGTTTCTCCAATCCTACCCGTCGATTTAAAAGTCCTGTCAGTTCATCATAATTGGCAGCTTGAGTCAGCTGTTTACGGTCAGTTATATCCAGCGACCGCTGAAAATGCACCACACGCCCATCCGTCCACTGCATCAGACTGTCATAATTCTCGTAAATGCGGCCACTTAAGGAATTGGTCTCCTCCCAAACTATAGATGGAATGGCTTCCCGGCTTTCCAGCAGCTTGTGCACAGGGCAAAACGCACAACGGGTGGTCATGCCACTCTGCAGGACTTTCCAACAAATCTTTTCCTCCGGATGCTCCAGACCAAAAGTTTTTTTCATCGTCTTGTTCATGAAAAGGATTTTGTCCGTCTCTACATCCGTGATGTAGATGTTGGCGTTCATATTTATCCATTATTTCATTAAAAACCCAGCTTTGCAACGTATAATCCCGCAGCAGCCGCCTGTTGGATGTCACCTGCTTCACCAAAATTTGAAATGGACGCAGTCTTTCTTCCATTTCATCGGTCCACTCCCCAGTTTGAGCCGTTTTCCCGATGAAAAGCAGCCCGTCCAGATGACCTTCCATCCATAGCGGATAAACCAGATACAGTAATCCGGGCTGCTGATCCTTCTGTGGTGTCTGAAGACGGATGATCTCTGTATCCCGAAAGGTTCTCCCTCTCAGTTCAGTCAGGGCGGCTGGCAGAGCAACATCCAAAAAGTACTTTTCAGCAGCCGTCTGTTCCGCTGGGTCCGCTCTCCAAACTGCACATCCTTCCAAATCTTCACTATGCTCCAATTTGGCTATAGCAACTTCGACAATCGGACAGTCCTGCGGTGCAAAGGTCATCAGACAGTCCATATTTTCCAGCAAAGGTTTGGTCTCTGTGAGGAACTGCGTCAGCCGGCGCAGCAATTGATCCGTTGTAAAAGCACCCATGCTTTCAAACTCCCGTCACGCATTATACCCGCATTTATAAATAGAAAACACAGCGGATCAGACAATGTCCTTCTTTTCCAGTAATACTACGCACTCCACATGAGGAGTACGGGGAAACATATCCACAGGGGCGATCCATTTCACATCATAGCTTTTCTCTGTCAGAGATTTTAAATCCCTTGACAGAGTAGCGGGATCGCAGGAAACATACACTACCTTGGCCGGCGACAGCCCGTCAAGGGTGGCAATAAGAGAAGGTGAACACCCCTTTCTAGGCGGGTCCACCACCACCACATCCGGGCGAATTCCCTCCCTTTTCAGCTGCTCGGCCGCAGCAGCCGCATCGCCGCAAATAAAACGGGCATTGGTAATTCCGTTATCCTCGGCATTCCTCCTGGCATCTTCCACTGCAGCAGACACAATTTCCACTCCAATGACTTTTTGAGCTCGACCAGCCATAGAAAGACCGATGGTTCCGGTCCCGCAGTACATATCCAGGACTGTCTCCCGACCGGTCAGCCCTGCTGCTTGGGTAGCCAGATCATATAGACGCTGAGCCTGGGCATGATTCACCTGATAAAAGGAGCGGGGAGACAGCCGGAATCTCAAACCGCAGAGCCTGTCTGTAATATAATCCTTGCCCCAAAGGATGAATTCATTCTCGCCCAGGATCACATTGGTCTCTTCCTTTTGCAGATTCACCACTACCGATGCCAGCCCCGGAACCGCCGCTTTCAGCGAATCCACCAGCAGCCGCTGCTCCGGCAGTTTGCCGGACGTACAAACGAGACAAACCATCACCTCACCGGTAGCCTCCGCTTGCCGTATGTAGATATGCCGGAGCAGCCCCTGGCGGTTGGTTTCATCATAAGCGGTAACACCTGCTTTTTTCGCCCAACGGACGATACAGTCCAATGCACTGCGGAATTCTTCCGGCTGAAGACGGCAGTTTCGTTCTTCTACCAACCGGTGACTGCGGGGCGCATAAAATCCTACCAGCAGTCGATGCTCCCCCTGCACCACCGGATACTGCGCTTTATTGCGGTAATGATCTGGATTGTCGCAGGCAGCAATCGGCAATGGCTCCACATTCACTCCGCCGATCCGGCGGACCGCATCGGCAACCTGCCGCCATTTATAAGAAAGTTCTGCTTCATAAGTCACATGCCGCCAGGAACATCCACCGCAGCGGCCAAAAGCAGAGCAGTCCTTTTCCCTCTCCTGCTGCGGCATACGATCAGGGGAAGGAAGCAGAAGTTCCTCTATTTTGCCGTAGGCCAAATTTTTTTCCACCTTGACAATACGGCACATAATTTGGTCGCCTATAGCGGTAAAGGGCACAAATACTGCCAGCCCTTTTCCCTCCCGGTCGGAATCCCCTTCTTCTTTATATCTGCCGATACCGCTTCCATTGGAAGAAACAGCGTCAATATGCAGTGTGATCAGCTGATTCTTTTTCAGTTCCATATTTCAAAGTCCTTCCCATTCCTCGCCCTATGTACAGGCACGGCTTTTCTTTCCATCGAATATACATGCAATAAAAGGTTCAGAGTCGTCAATTCATTATAGTATAACATAAAGGCGCCTATGTGGCCAACAAAATCCTGGCATTTATCGTTAGCCGGCAGATTTGCATAAAAATCGTATATACAGGTGGAGGCAGAAGCAGAACCGTTGCTTTTTTGAGAGTGATTTGGTATACTGGGACACATTAAGCACAGAATGAGAACATCAAAAACATGAGATAGGGTGAATGGGATGGATCTAACGCCTATTGCCGCTGCTTTTGGATTACAGGGAACCTTAGAGCGAACGGAAGAAATATGCAACGGCAACATCAACCGTACCTATGAAGTCACTGTCTGCGAAAGAGGTAGCAGCGGCAGTCAGCAATATATTTTTCAGCGGTTAAATACCTATGTTTTCCAACATCCCTGCGAGGTAATGAACAATATTCTCGCCGTCACTGAACACATAAAAAAACGCTTGTGTTTGCGTGACGGTTCCCATGAACGCCGTGTCCTCTCTTTTCTCACCACATCGGATGGAAAACCTTACGTGGATGATCCAGAGCAGGGATTCTGGCGCGCTTATCGCTTTGTGGATCACGCCAGAACCTATAATCTGATTGAGAATCCCTACTACTTTCGCGAGGCAGGTTTGGCCTTCGGTGAATTTCAGGGACTGCTGTCCGATTTTCCGGCCCGCTCCCTGACCGAGACCATTCCCCATTTCCATAATACCGCCAAAAGAATGCAGGATTTTCGACAGGCGCTTGATGAAGATCGGGCGGGCCGAGCGGCGGAGATACGCAGAGAAACCGAATATCTGCTGGAAAATGAAGAGCAGACCGGCGAACTGGTCCGGATGTTGGAAAGCGGGATCATCCCTTATCGTGTGACTCATAATGACACTAAGATTAATAATGTTCTTTTCGATACGGTAACCGACCGTGCTATCTGTGTCATCGATCTGGATACGGTGATGCCCGGAGCGTCTGCATATGATTTCGGCGACGCGGTGCGCTCTGGTGCCAGCACGGCGGAAGAGGATGAAGAGAATCTGGATAAGGTTTCTTTCAGCCTGGAATTGTTCGAGCAATTTACCGAGGGCTTTCTCAATGGTACTGCCGGACTGCTGACATCTGCAGAAATCGATGTACTGCCACTGGGCGCCAAAATTCTGACGTTGGAACTGGCTTCCCGTTTCCTGGCAGATTATCTCAACGGCGATATCTATTTCAAGGTGACCAAGCCAAGGCATAACTTGATCCGCGCCAGAACGCAGATCGAACTGGCAAAGGATATTGAGAAAAAATACAGCCGGATGCAAGAGATTGTCAACCGCCATCGGCCATGAAACAATATCGCCGGTTCATCTTTTCAAAGATGAACCGGCGATTTCTACATTGGGATTCAGTCGATATCCAATACTGAGCCGATAAATAGCGGCAGCCCGGTGGCATTGTCCATAATCAGATAAACAAAAGGGCGATCCAGCTTCACACTATGCCCTATCATGGCGCTTTCTCCACTGATAGAAACCACTGTCGCGGCTCCTGCCTGAGTTCCTTTCTCATCCACCGAGATATAGGTTTTGTGCAGTACACCACCGATATACAGATTTCCATCGCCGCTGCTTCCTATTCGGGAAAAATCCGCCGCACTCTTGTCAAAGGCATGAACAATTCCCAGAGATTGCAGGGTGTCATTCATTTTCACTTCATAATCGTAGCTGAATTTCGGCATCTGAACATCCACACGTTCTTCTTTCGCCTCTCGGATGGTCTTTGCCAATCCCACTCCGGAGAGAGAGGCAATATAGTCCTCAACAGCGATCCCTTCATTCGGCAGCAATGCGGCGAAACTGTAGCGCCGTCCTTTATAGTCCTTGACAAATCCGGTGGCCTGACCGTCATCCAGATAGCAGCTCTCTTTGGACCGCATTATCTCCACATTTCGTTTTTCTCCATTCAGCGCAGTGAAGATGCCATCGCCAACATCGTTTTTCCTGTATACCTCTTCCCATTCAGCGTCAAACACCAACGCATTGATCAGATACATGAGTGTATCGTGATCGATTTCATCCAGTACATTCTTAATCAAACCATCTGTTTTATCCTTCACCCAATTATTAATATCCTTGACCGTCTGCTGATCAAAGGGCGCTTTATAGGCAGACGCTCTGTAATAATCCGCATTGGTCTGGAGGAAATCCTTTTTCACCTGTATCCGATTGACATCGTCCCGAAACCATATGGAGTTGGCAATCTGAAACTTTGCCGTTTTCTCCGAGGGGAGATTTTTGACATAGGTATAGAGGTATTGATTCAACTCTTCAATCGGCATTCCACCGCCTAATACGGCCTCTATCTCTTTCAGCGTCTGAGTATCCGCACCGTTGGCAGTCATCGCCAGCGCCAGCATGACGCTGAGTGGGGAAATCAGCGTATTCTTTTTCTGCTCAATCGTTTCCTGGAAAAGCCTTACGGAAAAATTGTTGTAAGCCTGTGTAAAAGCATCATCCGTCGTCTTGTCAACGGTGGAACCGGGTTGGATACCGTCCATCAGATCTTCCGCCTTCACCTTCACTGAACAGCCTGAGGCTCCCAGAATTACTGATCCCAGCAGCAGTATACCGGCTATCCCCGCCGTCCATCTTTTGAAACTCTTTATGATCTTCATCCCCCTTTTGAACTATCAATCAGGCTATTCAGCCGCTGTACCAATTTCTCCGCCAGATCATCCGGCACAAAAACTGCTTTTCCCGTCTCCATATAAAGATACCCTTCGCAATAGGTGTAGACAAGCTCTTCTCCTTCGGAATCGAAAACACGAATAGTATATTCTTCTGTTGATTCCGGTTTGCTGCTGCTTTCGTTTCCAGGAAACGATTCCGGAACACTGCCGCTATTCCCTCCCGATGATAGATTGGTAATATAGTTCAAGGTGTCCCGCACCTCGTCTATTGACTCCGGATCTGTCGGGATATAGACTTCTCCATCAACGGCGATCTCCATTTGCGAATGGATACTGCTCACATAACTGCCGGCCTCCGCCGAAATCGAACTGGATCCCGATTGGGGAAGCAGAAATCTCAGCAGCATCGGGAAGGTTCCGCAGAGAAGGAGCGTACAAGCCACCGAGGGTAGGGCAAATCTCAATATTTTCCTGCGTTTTTCCATTCGTCTTTGCGTATATTCCCGGTAGCGAAGCCACAGTGCCGTCTTAAATTCTTCTTTAGATCTCATTGCTTTGCGCCCTCCCTTCCTATGATGGAACGAAGTGCGTTTTTCGCCCGATACAGTAGATTATCCACCTGTTTTCTGTTTTTCTTCATCACCTTGGCGGCCTCTTCATAGGAAAGTTCTTCGAAGTAAATCAGGTGCAGAACTGTTCGGAAATCCTCGGGAAGACGCTCCAATGCTGCGCTGACCGCCCTCCTCTCCTCATCGACAATCAGCCGTTCCTCCATGGCCGTATAGTCGGCGATCTCTTTTTCCGCATCGCACAGTTCCACCATCCGAAGCTTTCTTTCATGCTTTAGATAGTTAAGAGCCCGACTGCGTCCGATCATAAACAAATAGGTTTTCAGAGAAGTCTGAAAATTATAGCGGCCCTTATGAATAATCAGATCCATAAAGACATCTATGGCCAGATCCTCCGCTGCTGCCGGGTTGTGCACAAACCGATTAATGAAAAAAATCAGACTTTCCCGGTATAAATCCAGTATCTCGTCAAACGCGCTGTCGTCGCCGTCCAGGAAACGGTGGTAGCTACCGGCACCGTTATCCATATTCTTCCTCCTCATATGATAAGCGGCCAACTTACATCTATTATACAACTCAGCATACCATATTCCTTATGCAAATAGAAAATAGTATAAAAACCTCTGAACATCGATGTGTTCAGAGGTTTTGCTTTTTAGTGCAGACTTTCCAGATAATCCTGTAAAATAATGGTTGCCGCCACTGTATCAATGACCGCTTTACGCTTTTTTCCACGGGTGTCCGTCTGATTCAAATATCCAGCGGCGGACACAGTGGTGAGCCGTTCATCCCAAAGCATCACCGGCAGGCCGGTTTCCTTTTCCAAGGCAGCAGCAAAACACTCCGCTCGTCGAGCACTTTCTCCCCGGCTGCCGTCCATATTGCGGGGATGCCCCACCACAATCCGCTGCGCTCCCTGTTCAGCAGCGGCGGAAGCCACCTTGCTGAGCAGACGTTCATCATTTCGCTCCTCTATTGTTCCTATCGGCGAGGCTAATGTCTCAGAGGGGTCGCAGATAGCCAGCCCCGTGCGGGCCATTCCCAGATCCACAGCCATAATCTTCATATTCGGCCTCCACTTTTTATTCCCGCCACCAGCTCTGTTTATTGAAGGTGGAAAGGGCATCGTCCAAATGGCCGTTGTCATTGGCTAAGCGGATGGACGGCCGTCCATCCTCAAATTCCAGTACGCTGACCGCTGTATTGTCACACCAGGGAATCTCCAGCAGCTGTTCGATAGGACGGCCAGAAGCCCAGCAAAGAGCGTTACGAATTGCACAGCCATGGGATGCCACTCCCACCGTTTCTCCGGGATGGTCTTCCGCGATGGCTGAGAGGACTTCCGCCATCCGGGCATATACCGCCCGCATCGGCTCGCCATTTTGAGGCGCAAAAGACCAAGGGCGGCAGCTCCATGCCTCCCACTCGTCCGGATACAATTCAGGCAGCGCCTCCCAAGGCTTTTCTTCCCAATGTCCGCCGTTGATCTCTATCAGTCGCTCATCCGTATGGATGGGCAAATGATGATAGCGGTTCACCGCCTCCGCTGTGCGGTAGGCCCGTTTCAGCGGGCTGGAGTACAAAACATCCAAATGAATATCCCGAAAACGTTCCGCCAGCTTTTCCAGCTGCAACCGGCCATTGTCGCTGATCTCTTCATCTGTATGGCCCTGAAAGATACGATTAATATTGCCCATCGCTTCACAATGCCGGACAAGATAAATAGTCGTCAAGGTCATTCTCCCTTTCCCTATTACTCCAGACGCTTGCAGTTCAAACGGCGGTGTGCTATACTGCAAACGTCTGGAGGGAAGTCTTATGGTATTGGATTATCTCGGCACGGCCGCCGCCGAAGGCTGGCCAGCCATCTTTTGCGAATGCAATGCCTGTCGGAAAGCAGCGAAAAGCGGCGGACGTAATATTCGCAGCCGGTCTCAGGCTCTGGTAAACGGCGAACTGCTGATCGATCTGCCGGCAGACACCTGTAGCCGCGTCTTGACAGGCAGGCTACATCTTTCCGGCATACGATCCTGTTTGATTACTCACAGTCACAGCGATCATCTTTATGCAGCCGATCTGGAAATGCGGCGCACTGGCTTTGCTTACCCTACGGATGATCTTCCCTTTATTCTGTACGGCACCGACATCGCCGGGAAAACCATTCGGGAAGTATTGGTACGATACAATCTTGAACGGGATGGACGGGTACTTTTTCATCCGGTAACCCCGCTGCGGCCTTTTTCCGTCGGCCGCTATACCGTTACCGCTCTTCCGGCAGATCATGATCCTGCTTCCGGGCCGGTGATCTATCTTATTAACGACGGCGAAAAACACCTGCTATACGCCCATGATACCGGATATTTCCCGGAAGAAAGCTGGGCATACCTGGAAACAGAGCAACCCCTTTTGGATCTGGTATCTCTGGACTGCACCACTGGTCCCTTGGAGTGTCGGCGGGGACATATGGGCCTTTCTGCAGCCAGAGAAGTGTATGAGCGCTTGCTGGAACTGGGCTGCGTCAATGAAACCACCACTGTTTATGTTAACCATTTCTCCCATAACGGCGGCAAGATCTATGATGAACTGGTTCCCTTGGCCGTCGATTACGGTTTTCAGGTTTCCTATGACGGCTGTCGGGTGACCGTATAATAATCTCAATGAAGGTGCTGACGGACTTTTAGTATGTCCGTCAGCACCTTCTTTTTTACCATTCCTGCAAAGTTCCTGTCAATTCCATGATACTGGTGAGACCGCTTTTCTCCGCGAATGATTCCAGTCCCTCAATGATCTTACACATAGCGAAGGGGTCACGGAAGGTGGCGGTTCCCACTTGCACGGCAGCTGCACCGGCGATCATCATCTCTGCGGCATCCTCCCATGTGGCGATGCCGCCCAAACCTACCACCGGGATTTTTACCCGCTTGTACACATCCCGCACCATCCGCACTGCCACGGGAAAAACCGCCGGGCCAGACAGTCCGCCAGTGTTGTTGTGCAAAATGGGCCGGCGAGTGCGGATATCGATCCGCATACCGGTCAAGGTGTTGATTAAAGAAACACAGTCAGCTCCCGCGGCTTCCGCCGCCGCAGCGATCTCTCCGATATTCGTCACATTGGGGGTGAGCTTCACCATCAACGGCTTTTTCAGCCGGCGGCGCACCTCGCCGGTCACCCGTTCCACCATGTCGCAGGAAGTGCCGAAATTGACGCCTCCCTCCTTAACATTGGGACAGGAGATGTTCAGCTCCACCATGTCCACCGAGGATGCATCCAGCTTTTCGGACATGGCTGCGTATTCCTCTACACTGTGTCCCGCCAGATTCGCGATAACCACCGTTCCCTGCTGTTTCAGCCAGGGCAGATAGGTGGACAAAAACATGTCCACCCCCGGATTCTGCAACCCCACGCTGTTGAGCATTCCCGCCGGTGTTTCCGCGATACGGGAATTCAGATTTCCCTCTCTTGGAAGCAGCGTGGTGCCCTTACAGGAGATGCCGCCCAGCTTGGATATGGGGAAAAATTCATTGTATTCCATGCCATAGCCAAAGGTGCCGGAAGCGGCGATCACCGGATTTTTCAACTCCACACCACATAAATTTATCCGCATGTCGCTCATGTCCAGTCCACCTCCGATGCCTCAAATACCGGACCGTTGAGACAAACCCGGGTCATATGGGTTTCTCCGGCTGCATCCTTGGTTTTACATGCACAGCCCAGGCAAGCGCCCACACCGCAGCCCATTCGCTCTTCCATAGAAACGTAACAGGAGATTCCCTGCTTAGCCGCCAACGCAGCGACACCTCTCATCATGATCTTTGGTCCACAGGTGTACACCACATCACAGGCGTTCTGCATCAGGTGCTGTTCCATCGCCTGTGTGGTAAAGCCGTGAAATCCGGCGGATCCGTCATCGGTGCACAGCACGGTACGCGCCCCCGCTGCGGCGAAATCCTCCTGTAGAATGGCGGCGGATCCGCTGCGGAAGCCGGTTATTACCGTGGCATTGGCGCCGTAGAACCGGGCCACGGGCAGCAAGGGTGGCGTACCGATGCCGCCGCCCACCAAAACCGCCTTTTTTCCTGGATCAGAGAGAGGAAAACCATGCCCCAGGGGACCGACAATATCCAATATTTCCCCTGCCTGCCGTTCCGCCAGCCAAGCCGTTCCTTTTCCCCTTATCTCAAAAACCAGGCGCAAGATGCCCAATTGCGCATCAAAACCGCAGATAGAGATGGGCCTGCGCAGCTCATAGGCGCCGCAGAGAACCTGGACGAACTGTCCGGCAGAAGCCGCACCGGCAATTTTAGGCGCAGACAGGGTACAATTATACGCACCGGGAGCGATTTCATTCATGTACAGCAGCTTGCAGTTTTCCTGGGTATAACGCATATCACACCGCCTTTTCTCAAACCTTGGTGATATCGATCAGTTCCATGTCTGCCATGGTTTTATCCATGGACAGACAGCGCAGCATAGCCTGAGCCGTGTCTACAGAAGTGAACACTGGAATCGCATGTTCCACTGCCATACGACGCATCTGCACACTGGCTAATTTTGGATCCCGGCCATGGGCGTCAGTGGAAAGAATATAATCGATTTTTCCACTTTCCAGCAGATCCACAATGTTGGGATGCTCCTCATGCATCTTCCGCACAGCAGAGGTGGGGATCATCTCTTTATTCAACCGATTGGCCGTGCCTGCCGTGGCGTAGATGTCGAAGCCCAAAGAGCGGAATCGGTCTGCCACCTGCATCGCTTCCAGCTTATCGGAATCCCGCACGGTAATCAGAACGCCGCCGGACTTCTTCATTTTGTAGCCCGCCGCCACCAAGCCCTTGAGCAGGGCGTTTTCAAAAGTTTTGGCAAGGCCCAGCACTTCGCCGGTGGATTTCATCTCCGGCCCCAGCTGGATGTCCAGATTGCGCAGTTTTTCAAAGGAGAATACCGGAACCTTTACCGCCACATAATCCCGTTCCGGATACAAACCAACGCCAAACCCCATCTCCTTCAGCGGCTCACCCAGCATGCAGCGGGTAGCCAGTTCCACCATGGGGACGTTGGTAACCTTACTGATATAGGGAACCGTCCGGGAGGAACGGGGGTTGACCTCGATAACATAAACGGTATCCTGATACACCACATACTGCACATTTACCAGTCCCACCACATGGAGGGCTTTAGCCAGTCTGCCGGTGTAGTCGATGATAGTCTGCCGGATTTGAGCGCTGAGAGTCTGGGAAGGATAAACGGAGATAGAGTCGCCGGAATGAACACCCGCCCGCTCCACATGCTCCATGATTCCGGGAATGAGATAATCCTTGCCGTCGCAGATAGCGTCCACCTCAACCTCCTTGCCCATCAAATATTTATCGATGAGCACAGGATTCTCCAACTCATGGGAGGTGATGATGGCCATGTATTCCTTCACATCGTTATCGTCATAGGCGATAATCATGTTCTGGCCGCCCAACACATAAGAGGGCCGCAGCAGCACCGGATACCCCAGTTTTCTAGCAACTTTCAGCGCTTCTTCCGTGGTGAAAACCGTGGAACCCTGAGGCCGCGGGATGCCGCACTGCTCCAGCAGTTCATCGAAGCGTTCCCGATCCTCAGCGGCATCGATGCTGTCCGCCGGGGTTCCCAAAATCTTCACTCCGCGCTGCTCCAGATGCTTGGTAAGCTTGATGGCCGTCTGGCCGCCGAACTGCACCACCACCGCATCTGGGCGCTCGGTTGCCAACACATTGTCCACATCCTCAGGCGTCAGAGGATCGAAGTACAACCGGTCGGAGGTATCGAAATCCGTAGAAACGGTTTCCGGATTGTTATTGGCGATAATCGCCTCATATCCCAGCTTTTTCAGCGTCCGCACACAATGGACGGAGCAATAGTCAAACTCAATGCCCTGACCGATGCGGATGGGACCGGAGCCAAAGACAATGACCCGCTTTTTACCAGAATTCAGCTGGGCGTTATAGATTTCCGCTTCGTTTTCATCGTCCCAAGTGGAGTAAAAATAAGGCGTTTCGGCGTCGAACTCCGCCGCGCAGGTATCCACCATTTTATAGACAGCATGACGCTGCAGCGGAATTTCCTGACCGGAGAGCCGGCTAATGGTTTTGTCCAGAAACCCTAGCCGTTTTGCACGTATATAGGTTTCCTCATCCAGCACGGAAGAAGACAATTCCGCCTCCATGGCCACCAGACGGTTCAACTTGGAGAGGAACCAGCGGTCGATTTTGGTAAGATCATAAATCTCGTCAGCGGTCATGATCTTCCGCTTCAACGCGGCATAGATAGCAAAAATCCGCTCGTCGTCCATAGCAGAGATAATGCTTTTGATCTCCTGCGCAGATTTATCCTCCAGCTTAGGCAGATTGGGGGTATCGATGCCCAGTTCAATGGAACGCACCGCCTTCATGAAGGCGATTTCAAAGCCGGAACCAATGGACATGACCTCACCGGTGGCCTTCATTTGGGTACCCAGGCGGCGGTCGGCATAGACAAATTTGTCAAAGGGCCATTTGGGAAATTTGATGACGCAGTAATCCACCGCTGGCTCGTTGCAGGCATAGGTTTTGCCGGTAACCGCGTTGACGATTTCATCCAGCCGGTAGCCAATGGCAATTTTACAGGCCACCTTGGCAATGGGATATCCGGTAGCCTTGGAAGCCAGCGCGGAGGAACGAGATACCCGGGGATTCACCTCAATCACCGCGTATTCCATGCTGTCCGGCTTGAGGGCGAACTGGACGTTACAGCCTCCCTCCACGCCCAAAGCGGTGACGATATTCAGCGCCGCCGCCCGCATCATGCGGAATTCATGAGCAGACATGGTCTGCGCCGGCGCCACTACAATGGAATCGCCTGTATGAACTCCTACGGGATCCACGTTTTCCATGGAGCAGACGTCAATAGCGTTACCGGCTCCGTCCCGAATGACTTCAAATTCAATTTCCTTCCACCCAGCTACGCTCTTTTCAATGAGCACCTGATGAATCATGGAGGCCCGCAGGCCGCCGGCACAGATTTCCAGCATTTCCTCATCGCTGTGGACAAAGCCGCCGCCGGTACCCCCCAGTGTGTAAGCGGGACGGACCACGACCGGATAGTCGATCTCATGGGCAAAGGCCACCGCGTCCTCAACAGATTCCACTACTTTAGAAGGAATACAGGGTTCCCCGATGGACAGCATGGTATCTTTAAAAGCCTGCCGATCCTCCGCCTTGCGGATCGTTTCGGGGTTAACACCCAGCAGCTTGACCCCGCGTGAGGAAAGAAAATCTCCTTCCGACAGCTCCATGCCGATATTCAGACCAGTCTGGCCGCCCATATTCGCCAGAACACTGTCTGGTTTTTCCAGATCAATAATTCGTTTGACAACTTCTACGTTCAGCGGCTCAATATATATTTTGTCCGCCATGGTCTTGTCCGTCATAATCGTGGCGGGATTGGAGTTGACAAGCACCACCTCCAGCCCTTCTTCCTTTAGGGCGCGACAAGCTTGGGTGCCGGCATAGTCAAATTCCGCCGCCTGGCCGATGATAATGGGGCCGGAACCGATTACAAGAACTTTTTTCACATCGCTGCGTTTTGGCATATCAGAATCCTGTCCTTTCTGAAAAGCCCCGACTGCTGAAGCATCCTGGGCTGATATATTTGTTTTAACAGTGTTGGTCAGCGGGTCTCAAGTAAGGAAACCACCGCGTCGAACACCCAAGCGGTATCCTGATAGCCATTGCCGTCAGAAGGCTCAAATTGAACGGTCAGCACAGGATGATCCAAATAACGCAACCCTTCCACCGTTCCGTCGTTGACATTGCGCAGAAAAGCTTCTGCACGGCTGTCCACGCTGTCCAGCGCCACGGTATAGCCATGGTTCTGTTCCGTCACCATCACCCGGCCGCTATCCAGACTCCTTACCGGCTGGTTGCTGCCGCGATGTCCCACCGGGAGCTTCTCGATTTTGTATCCTGCCGCCACCGCCATTAGCTGATGTCCCAGACCCCAGCCAAAAATCGGCTTATCCGCCTGTACCAGTTCCCGGATAATTTCCACGATCTCCGGATTGTCCCAGGGATCGCCGGGTCCGTCGGAGAGCACGAAGCCGTCCGCACCGGAGGACAGCAATTCTGCGGCAGACGTATAGGCGGGATAAACGGTGACGCTGCATCCCCGAGCAAGAAAAAAGTTCAGAATCGACCGGCGGAATCCGTAATCCGGAACCGCCAGTTCAAAACGGGAATTCTCCGCTTCGATACGCTGCGGTTTGCCGACGGTAATCTTCCCCACTGCTGGCGGCACCCGATATTCCTTCATCTTTTTCAGCTTTTCTTCACGGTTTTCCAGGCTGTACAAAATCATTCCGTTCATCACGCCGTGATCGCGGATATGACGGGTCAGAGCACGGGTATCAATGCCGCATAGGCCCACAATGCCCTGGCGTTTCAAATATTCATCCAAGGTAACAAATTCGTGGGCATCGGTGGGTTCTACACACCACTCCCGCACCACATAACCGCTGGCCACCAGACGGGAAGAACTCTCCGGATCCACGCCGCGATTGCCGATCAGCGGATAGGTCTGTACCACGATCTGACCGGAATAGGTGGGATCCTGCAGCAAATCCTGACTGGTGGTCATGTCCGTGTTGAATACGACCTCACCCAGGGCATCACCTTCCGCCCCCATCGCATACCCCTGATACTGGGTGCCGTCCTCCAAAAGCAGGTAAGCCTTTTTCATCTCTATCCATCATTCCTTTCTCAACATAGCCAAAACAAAGCGCAGATTCTTGATCCTGCGAGAGAATCATCGGATGGCGCTGACAATATCTGCTTTCATCCGCAGCGCTTCCCGCCGTGCAGCTCCCGCGAAGTCCTCCGGTGCGCAGCCTTCCTTTTTCCAGGCGCACAAAATGCCTCGCGAGGAATTGACGATAGCCCCCATGCCGTCCTTGTCAAAGGCACCCGCTACATCTGCCGCGCCGCCGCCCTGGGCGCCGTAGCCAGGCACCAGAAAATATGTATGCGGAAGTTTCCAGCGCAGTTCATCCAGCTGTTTGGGCCAGGTAGCGCCTACCACGGCTCCAACGCCGGAATAGCCGTATTTCCCGGGCAATTCCTCGCCCCATTTTTCGCACATCCCGCCCATTTGCCGGTATACCGGCTCTCCGTCTATCAGCCGGTCCTGCAATTCGCCGGAGGAAGGATTCGAGGTCTTCACCAATACAAAGATGCCGGCATCCGCCTGGCGGCAGACCTCCAGCAGCGGCTTGATACCGTCACTGCCTAGATAGCCATTGACTGTCAGCGCATCTCCGCCGAAAGGAACGCAAACCGTTTCCCCCACCTTCACCTTGCCCATATGGGCAGCGGCATAAGCCTCCATAGTGGTTCCGATATCATTGCGTTTGCCATCCGTGATAACAAACATTCCCTTTTGCTTGGCATATGCAATTGTATCGGCTAATGCCTTTACACCGGGCCAGCCCAGCATCTCATAATAAGCCGCCTGAGGCTTTACCGCTGGTACAATATCGCACAGGGCATCAATCAGCTCCTTATTGAATTCCAGTATAGCGGCTGCAGCGCCCTCCAGAGTTTCCCCATGCTCCGCGAAGGCTCTCTTCACCATCGCAGGAGGCAGATAGTCCAACTTCGGATCCAGTCCTGCCACCGTGGGATTCCCCGTCCGTTTTACCGCTTCAATCAATCTATCCAGTGCCATAACTACCTCCGTTATTTTCTTATCCTTTATCTGTAAAGCTTTCCAGCTTTCCAAACACAGCTTGTCCGCCCAGCAATGTGCATTTCACTCTACCGGTCAACGTCATCCCTTTAAAGGGGGTATTTTTGGATTTTCCATGAAGCTGATCCCTATCCACCGTCCAGGCTTCTTCCGGATCAAACAGCACGATATCGGCGGCCGCTCCCTGCCGCAGAGTTCCGCCCGGAATTCCCAGCAGGGCTGCAGGCGCGGTGGACATCAGCTCCACCAGCCGCAGAAGAGTAATATGCCCCGGACGTACCAAGGCGGTAATACCGGCTGCCAGGGATGTTTCCAGCCCCAACGCGCCGTTGGGCGCTTTGAGAAAATCCGCCTTTTCCCATTCGGCGTGAGGCGCATGATCGGTGGCGATCACAGACAGCGTGCCATCGGCTATACTTGCAAGAATCGCCGCTACATCTTCTTCGGATCGCAGCGGCGGATTCATCCGGTAATCGGCATCCCGGCCTTGGAGCAGGGCGTCGGTCATCGTAAAATAATGGGGAGCTGTCTCACCGGTTACAGGAACACCTCGTCTGCGGGCGTCCCGAATCAGCTGCGCGCTTCCTTTTGTACTGACATGGCAGATATGCACCGGACAGCCGGTGGCGGCGGCAATAGCGATTTCCCGGGCGGTGGCCACATCCTCCGCTCCGGGATGAATACCAGGAACTTCGAGGGAACGGGACACGTACCCTTCATTCATAATGCCGCCCCGTACCAGGGTCAATTCCTCACAATGGGATAAAACCGGCAGACCGCAAGCCGCCGCCTTTTCCATGGCCTGCATCATTTTGTCGGCGGTGGGAACCGGCCGGCCATCGTCGGATACCGCCGCCGCACCAGATTCCTTCAAGGCTTCAAAATCTGTAAGCGTCTCTCCTTTGAGAGAAGCAGTTATCGCCGCCGCTGGGTACACCCTGGCATCGGCGTCTTTGGCTCTGTCCAATATCCAACGTATTTGTTCCGGCGTATCGCATACGGGCGATGTATTGGGCATACACACCACCGATGTAACGCCGCCGGCAGCCGCTGCCCGGCAGCCGCTATGGATATCTTCTTTGTGTGTCTGGCCCGGCTCCCGCAGGTGAACGTGCATATCCACCAGACCCGGTGCACAGCACAGTCCGCTGGCATTCAGTACCTGACAGCCCTCATTGGAAATACCGTTGCCGACGGCAGTTATTTTTCCTTCGTCGATCCGTATGTCACAGATCCGATCCAAGCCGCAGGACGGGTCCAATACCCTGGCGCTGTGAATGAAAATTCCCTTTTGAGCCATACCGGGACCGCCTCCTGTTTCCGTATTTTTGACAAAATTTGACGTGTATTCTAACTTCATATTATAGCATAACCTTTTCGTCTTGTGCAAGCCTATATAATAGATAAAAGCGTTTTCACATCGTTTTATACTCTTATTCAAGTTGGTGGTTTTCAAAACATTCTTTTCCCTGCCAGCTATTTCTTTCTTTCAGAGTCTTGTCAATTCCGGCCAATACGGCGATTTTGCCGCAGCGCCAATTTGGCGCCAATAAAAAGCGTTTATCTCCATCTCCCGTCAGCCGCTCTATCACCGT
>ENA-UOJE01001058-UOJE01001058.1-human-gut-metagenome-genome-assembly--contig:-C23-NODE-1058-length-26442-cov-13.414105_pt1 | contig 26442 bp, 36 predicted proteins | sample MGYA00242341_ERZ723888 | MGnify/ENA metagenome assembly ERZ723888 | reverse complement strand
CGCCGTTTTGCAGGCGCGAGGCTTCAATCATTGCGCAGATGTCGTTTAGCCGTTCAGCCGTTACCTGCTCCAAGAGTGGCAGCCCCGCGCGGAATCGCGGCAGTTTCTGGTTTCCGATGTCGTTTAGCATTTTTATTTGTATATGTATTTATTCCAGCCGTTCGGACCGCTCAAAAGGTAGGTGATGGAGACTTTGTATTTGCCGTCAGCCATTTTGTTGTAGGAAATTCCCGTGCACATCCACTGGCGATTTCCGCCGACTGCGGGCAGTCCGCTGCCGCCTCCGATTGAGCCTATTCCGCCGAGGCTCGGCATTCCCCTTGAAATGTAGCCTACCGCCGCCGAATACGACGGCACGAGGTAGCTTTTTACGCCCGCCATTATTTTGCCGCCCTGTGTTTTGGAATTCCAACCGACGAATTTGCCGTCGTCGTCGAATATTCCGCAGTTGGGCTTGTCAGGGCTTCCCGCCCATCTCTCGAAATCGGGGTGGCTTTCAATAGGTTCCTCGCGCATTGTGCAAGAGACTTCCACCGTGTTTTCGGAGGAGTCCCTGTCCGAATCCCAGACGAATTCCGAACCCTCGTATTGGGCGGTTATTATCGCGCCTTCGCCGTGCCGCTTAATGCCTACCGACTTGCAATACAAATCCGACCAAATCGGGTGCGGAGACTTGTTTACAATCGGGCAATGCGCAAGCGCCGCCGAATACGGATAACAAAACCAAGTAGCAGAACACGTTGCAACAGAATCTTCCGATACTGTTCTCTCTCCAGAATCCCTAAGAAAACAAACTTCTCCGTTTTGTAAGCGTACTTTCATTATAGAAAGTCGCATTGTCAAAAATTAACGCATAAGAAGCTCGTTTTGCGAATTTTGCTTTTCGGTATTTTCCGCAATTTTCGTTAAGAGCTTCGATTGTTTTTTCGATTCATTGAGCTGCTTTTCCGCTACATCGTATCTGGTTGCCGTAAGACCTCCGCCCCCGATTTTAGCAAGAGAACTATCGTTATACTGGGATTTAGATTTTGACTTCGAGCCTTTCTCTGCGTCCTTTATTTCGGGTGTGGCATCAGCGGCGGCGTATTTTGCCTTGCGGGCATTTTCCGCCTCTATGTGGGCTTGCTTTTCAATATCGCGCAGTCTTTCGGCTTCGGCTATTTGCGTCTTGTACCAATCTACACTACCAGAGGTCCATAAATCCGAACGCTTGCGATTATCATTCTGAAGTTTGGCAGTAGCCATCTCCTCTGTGAATATTTCTGAAAAGTTCTTTCCCTTATCCTTCTGGGAGAGTTTATTTGATTCCTCTCTCAACTTCTCCAAAGCGTTAACAGCCTTGTTTATGGCTTGCTCCCAATCTGAGTCAAAATATCCGACAATCTTAGCAAGCGCATTGCCGAGATAGCTTATAAAGTCGGTGATTGCGTTTCTAATCGGAGTAATAAAATTGCCGAATTGACCGTTTATATACCGTCCTACGGTGTTAAATGTGCCTAAAATATAGTTGGATATGTCCCGAAACGCCGTTTCTATAAATTCTCCCATTTGGGCAAGCTTCTGTCCGATAATTAACCCCCACTTTTGCCTTCCAATAGCACTTCCCATATCCGCCAAAAATCCGCCAAAAGCTACAATTATGCGGTTTTGCCACTTATCTATTTCATCACCAGCCCTCGCAAGGGCGGCAAGAGTTTCCTCGTCCATAACTTGCCCGGCTTCTATTGAAGCTTGGGTAAGCTTTCCCATTCCCTCAGTGGACACTTTATCGAGCACTTCGAGCATTTGCGCTCCAGTCTTTTGCCCTAATATTGTCGATATGTCGTTTAATGCGGTGAGACTTTCTCCCGACTTTTTATAGGCGTTCCCCAAAGCCTCGATCTTCTTGTCTGGGGAAAGCGTTGCAAACTCTTGTAGGGATATTCCAAGACGCTTAAAAGAGTCCTGATAACTTTTATTGCCGTCGCAAGCTTCAATCGTTCGTAAGTTCAGGTTGTTCATTGTCATTACAAGGCGGCTTTCTTCCATGCCTGCAAGTTTGGCGGTGTAAGCAAGCGTCTGAAATTCGCTTTTGCCCATACGCAAATTCCTCGCCATATCCTCAATGTGCCCGCCAAGGTCTATTGTCTGTTTCGCCAACGCGCCTAAGCCCGCTATTCCAGCCGATACCCCAAGCATTCCAAGCACTTGACCGCCCAAGTTCTTGAACATTCCCCCAATCGAACTTTTGAAGGAGTTAGCCGCAAGTTTGCATTGCGCAAGCCCTGTTTTAAATCCAGCCGAATTTAAGCCGATTTTGGCTAATATTTCACTTGAGGCCATTCTTTATCCTTTCCGCTTCAAGTATCATTTTCTTTTCTTCCTCCGACTGTATTTGCCCAAGCCCCTCTTGTTCCGCGAAACTTGCACAGTACCATAAAAGCTCGCCAAGCGGCATATCCCAAATCTCCCCAAGCGTTAGATTTGTCTTAGAAAGTAGTAGCGTAGCCCTTGAGAGTATCCAAGGCGCGTTAATGGCTCTTTCTCCCTCAGAACTATCCCACATATCTGGAAGCGATAGGAAGTCCGTCAAATACCCTAAAAACGCCGTTAAACCGCGATTAAATCTATGGAATCTCAAGCCGAAGTTCGGACGTTTCATTGCCGCTATTATATCTCTATCGGCAGAGCAAATAATTACGGCAAGTTCCAAGTCTTTTCTTGATATTGAGACTTCTTCACCATTTACAATGCGCATTATGGGAGAGCTTATCGCTTCAAGATAAAGGCAATGGCGCAAACAAAAAGGCTTTAGTCTCCTGCCTAATACCTTGTGTTCGCAATTTATAAACGCCTCGTAGAAGGATTCCATTAGCTAATCGGTTCCATCGGAACCTCTGGATAGTACGTTCCAGACAAATCCCACTTTTCTACGTCTTTTCTTGCTCGAGATTTCTTAACACTTTTTACGATGAACTCAAACTTCTCGCCAATTTTGAAAGAATCTCCCGGACTCGGTGCGCTTGCGTCGGACAAAGGAATGACGCTCGCTGTCCTATTATACTTTATCCCAAAACCTGAAAAGTGGGCGACAACATTGCCTTCCTCGTTTTCCACCTCAAGCTCCTGTCCCTCTACGGTGTCTTCCGTAGCGTCAACTATGTAGCCCTCGAGCTTTTCAACCCCAAAGGCTATCGGTTGCTTTGTCCCTCTCAATTTGTATGCTTCGTTTGCCATACAAAATATAGGCGTGTCAAATTCATAAGGCAATATGAACTTGAAACAAAAGTTTTTTTCATTACTCTACCTTTATGAATTTATCCGATATTTCAAAAAAGATTCCCGTATTACAAAAGGGATTGAGTTGGAAGTATTGTTTAGTTTTTTGGATTCCGCTACTACTTTTGGCAAGCCCATTGTTTTATGCAGTATATTCGCCAAAATGGATTGTATATTGGTTCACTGATTTTAATTGGGTTTTCCCTTATGGTGGAGGATTAGGAAGCACTAATAGGGTAATCGTTGGGAATGTAATAAGAGCTACAATAATGTTTGTACCGGCATATTCCTGTTTGATAATAATGCATGCTATTTCAAAGAAAAATAGTATTATAGAAAAATTAGTTTATTATTTACCTACAATAACATTAACATTGGCCTTCATTATGCTCTATTTTCCAAATAGAGTAATCTCATTTATAAATAGCATGGGAAATACTTTTAGAAGAGACCTTGCGTTGATTTGGACTAGTTCTATTTGGGTTTTGGTCATAATTATTTCTTTGTTATTATTGCTGCCAAGAACTAGTCAGAAAAAGCTTTGGAGTATTTATGGACTTATTATATTGAATGTAATTGTGGGTTGCAGTGCCAGTTAAAATAATAATACATTTAAATACAGCTAAAGCCGTCTATTAATAGACGGATAGTAAAGAGTCAAATATCCTGCTTATATATGGAACTTAATTCATAAGGTTTGAAACACGAGCTTATACGTTAAGACTATACCCAAATTATTATCGTCTCTGGCGTCGTTCTCCGTCTCAAACCACAATCCTTCACAACGATACTTCTCGTTATCCAATGTAAAATTTCCAAGAATACTGCGTACCTGTGCTATGCGCAAAAATTGGGCATTATAGTTTATATCGTGGGCTGAATCCGCAATGGCTACATTTATATCGGCTTCAAAAATTCCGTCGGATTCGAGCATATCCCCGAAAGGCTTTATTTCGCCCACATCTATGGAGATGTACGGGATATGCCTGTCGTCCGTAGTATGCCCGCGCACGAGCATTGATTTAAGGTTCGCAGGAAGCGAAGTTTTCAGGTGGTTAAAAAGTATATTTTCAAGTTCTTTTCTCATTAAAAAATTCTTCCAGACTTGTCCATAAGACGCTTTATATTGTTTTCCATTGCCTTTGTTTGGGCGGCAAAAGCCCGTTTTAGTATTCTCATAGGCGTTCCGCCCTGCGGGAATGTCGAAACTCTATTTATGAGTGTAAAGAATGGATTGTCGCCCTTGTTGCCGTCTATAAATCCGCCGTACTTTGTGCCGTGGCGGGATACAAAGTTTGGAGCTTTGCCGCCAAGTTTTGTTAATGCGGCAAGCCAGCCCGATTTTGCAACGCCCACCTGAAGCTGAACCTTGCGTATATACTTTTTAAGTTCGCCTTTGCCTGCGACAGCATAGGAAGTGCGCCAATTCTTAGGTACTCTTCCGTTTTTGCCTATTGCCGATTTGTGGATATTTCTTACGGGAGATTTGAATATTCGCTTATACCTAAATATGGGCATTTCGGATTTGTTCGGGTGGCTTTCAAGAGCTTTTTTTACTCCCTCAAAATTGCCCGCTCTCCACATTTTATTGAGTGTTTTATCTTCCCAAGTTGTGCCGCTTAAATCCGCAAATACCTTGCCGATGTCCCGTGCAACATTGCGCTTGCCTATTGCCGCAGTTTTAGGAGGAGTAAATTTCACAAGCTTTTCGCCGACAATACGCGACTGTTGCCGAACCACAAATTGCCAATCCTTGCGACAGGCGACTTTGTATTTTGCAAGGGTGTATTCAAAGTCTTTTGTGATGATTTCAAATTTCACGCTCATTTGTCGATGGGGAGCAGGGTTAATTCGACTTGTCCGCGATTGGTGCGCACAGAAACCCAATGTATGCGGTATTGCTTGCCGTTGTATTCGACAATTTCGCCAATGCGGGGAGTTTCGCCGCCAAGCTCAGACTCCAAAAACTTTACATTGAACGTCGACTCAGGAACAAATCCGCCAGACTCCAATTCCACCGCTTCTTGCCCCTCGGTAATTATCGCGTTCATCTCCCGCCCGCGCCAGATTACAGGTTGGGAAAATTCGGAAAATATCTCCCTAAGCGCATATTTTACTTCACTAAAAAAGCCCATACTAATATGGGCGTTGTCAAAAGTATATGAGAATAAGGGCAGTTTGAAATTCGCCTATTTCAGGACTTGTAACCTCTACCGGCACCTGTCGCGTGCAAGGAATAAAAACTACCAAACTATTTTCCTCAGCGGTTGAACTTTTATCCGAATTCCTAAAAACTTATTCTTGTTGTAGATTTTCATAAACTATAAATATGTCAAGTTTCAAAAAAAAGAGAGCTTCCTTGCGAAAGCTCTCCGAATGGAATCGTATTCAAAATTCTACGCCGAACCTTTTATCAGGCCTTTTTCAACGAGGGCTTCGCGCAGTTCGTTTACGAGGGCTACAATCTGCGCGGTTGTCGCGTTTTCGGCAAGTTTTGCCTGCGCGGCGTTTTTGCGCTGAACGGTAGGCGTCACCCCGAAAAAGCCCAGTTTTTGAACTGTCCCGTCCGCGCCGTCGTCGCAAATTTGTAAACCGCCAGCGTGAGTATGTTCGGGTCTGATTCTTAAAATGTCGTTTTCTCTCATTTTCTACTCCTTTGATGTTTTTGAAGTTTTGGGAACTTTTGATTCTTTTGAAACTTTGCGCTGCTTAATCTTGCCCATAGAACGGCTCCAAACCTCGACTTCGGTATAGCCGTCTTTCAGGGTTTTGAAGATTTCGCGCTGCTTGGCATAGGGAATATCGGGCGTTGCCAAAATTTCCGATGTCCCATTTGCCTTGTATGCCACTGTGATAAACGAGTTCATTATTCCGAAACTATGCGTTTTAATGCTTTGCTTTCGCCAACGCCAAAGCCGTAATTGCACTCGATGATTTCCTTTGAAGCGTCGGTATCGGCGTCGCCCCAAGCGCGGTATTCAAGCGTAAGCCCAGTCTGCGGGTCGGTATAGGTCGTGTATGTCGAAAGCTGTTTCATAACGTTTGTCGTCGGCTGAATCGGCGCAAGGGCAACCATTATCGCCGAGGGATACACAACAAAGCCCTGCAACTTTTCGTTGTTGTGAGGAAGCCTGTTGAACTTGGAAAAGTTAAATCCCAAAAGGTTCGGCAGCTCACCCAACGCAGAAAAACCGAAGTTTGCAAGCCCTCCTGAAGTTTTGATGTCCTTTTTTACGTTAGCCATATACGAGGACTTCAAAAGCATTCCGCGCGGAGAGTCGGGCCATTCAAGCTCGTCAATCTTCGTTTCAAGGTCGATGATGTCGTCCGTGTCGAAGTCGGTCGCGTTTCTTGTAAGAATCGCCTCGCCGAAATTCGCCTTGGTGATTACCGACAAGATGTCGAGCAATACGTCTTCGGCAAGCTTCGCGCCCTTGAGCCTACCCAACGTAATCGGGTCGAAATACGGCTGGCGCGCCTTTTCTTCGGAAGTGTATGTAAGCGACTGGTATTTGCGCCTATCTACCGTGATTTTGCGCGACTGCATATCGCCCTTGTCGAACTTATACGTTCCGTCAAAATCCTTTGAAGCACTTGTGGCAAGCGGAATATAGGGAATGTCAATTTCGTTGTTGCCCTCAAGCGGAACGTTGCGAAGAACCGTTGAAAACAAGCCGAGCGGAATGAGCTTGTGTTTGAACTCCTCCATCGCCGACTTCAAAATCAACGAACGCCTTAACGCTGCGGGAATCGTGTTCACTTAGCACGCTCCTTTCATTACCGACATAATGCGTTCGTAGTTTTCTTCGATTAGCTTCGCCTTTTCGATTCCGTGGGCGGCGTCAATGCGCTTTGCGAGGTCTTCAAGACTTTCCGAACTATCGCTATTAGAAGCGTCAGCAATCGGTGAAACTCCGCTTTGAGCCGCAACTTTTGCGACTTTTGCCGAAACCTCTTTGTCGATGTCTCGGTGCTTTGCTTCAAGCGCGACGAGCTTTTCGTTTGCCGAATTGTGCGCCGACTTTTCGGCGGACAGTTCGTTTTCGAGTTCGCAGATGCGCGCCTTTGCCGCTTCCAAATCCGAAGCAAGATTCGTATTTTCCGCCGAAAGCGTCTCGATTTTCGCGATGGCGTCGGCAAGTATTTTTTGTTTAGATTCGTCCATACTTCTTAGCAGGTTGTCAAAATTTTGAGTTTGTTGTAAGCGGTATTTTCGTCGCAGATTTCGTCTACAAGTCCGCGTTTTAATGCTTCAACACCTACAAACGCCTGTCCGCGCATATCGTCGTTTGCAATTTGCCTGTTTGCCAAAACGTGGGATTTGAAAAGCTCGAAATACTCCTGCGTTTCGGCTTGCAAAGCGGCGCGTTCGTCTTCGTTCTGGCTCGGCGGATAGCCTGCGGTTTTGAGCGTTCCCTCGCGGTTTGTAATGTAGTCGGGCTTTATTCCGAGCGACTGCCAAAGTCCCGAAACGTCCATTAGCGGAAGAATTGTTCCGATACTGCCAACGGTTGAATCTGCCGAAGCGCAGATGTAGGAGGCTCCCGAAGCTATCGCGTATGCCGCCGAGCAGCACATTCCGTCGGTGTAGGCGAATACGGGCTTTGGACATTGCGAAACGGCTTTTGCCACTTTGTCGTTCCCGCAGGCGTGTCCGCCGCCCGAATCTATTTTCAGGAAAATCGACTTCGCCTTTTCGGAAGCGATTTCAATGTCGCGCAGAATTTCCGCGTAGTCCGTTCCGCCGTAGCCTGCTACAAAATACGGGGCTTCCTTGTTAAAAAGCGTTCCGTGGATTGAAATATACGCTATGCCGTTTTCGTCTATTGAAATCGGGCTTCGCTGCGGGACGAATTGCGAAAATTTCTCCCGCCAAGAAGAAAGAGAATTCCCGTCCGAAGTCTCAGCAAGCGTTCTAAGCGAAAGCGCAAGGAACGTTCCCGCGTGGATATTCCACGGTCTGCAAATGCCGTTTAGAAAGATGTTATTTGTCATCTGATTTTTCGATTACTTGTGTGCCGTTTACCTTGTAGAGCATATAAAGCGGAATCGGCTCGCTGTCGGGGATTCCCGCCAAGCGCATAATGAAGCGGGCGTTGTCGGCGCGCGTGCGCATTTCGTCCTCGAAGTCCTGCCCGCATTCGGCGAAGCTTTCTTCGAGTGTCTTCAAGCCCATTTCGACGTTCGCGCGGTTTTGCTGTTCCTCGCGCCCCGCGTCGACGGTGAGTTTGCGCGGGTGAGTCCAAGAGCAATACCACCACCAATTTTGAACTGGTAAAGTTCCTCTGTCGATTGCCCAGCCGATTACAAAGAACCATACGGCGTCGTTGAAGCGTTCGTCTATGATTTGCGCGATGTCGTCGATGTATCGTTGTGTTTTTGAGGCTATGAGCCTTACCGAAGCTCCGCCGATTTTCGATGGGTCTATGACGAATTCGTAGGGGAGAACGCCGAGACTTCCCGAACGGTCAAGTTCCGTCAAAAAGCCCGAAAACGTGGGAGACGGAATATTGCTTTCGTGAACGTCTATGCTTTCGTCGGGGTCGATTCGGATATTTTTGCCGCCCAAGATTCGGTTTAGCGTTGCTGTAGACGTGCCCTCGGGGCGGTTGCCTACGTCAACTTTATAGTCTCCGTCAAGCGTCATTCCCTGACCGCCTTTCAGGATATGGACGATGTCGGAAATCGCCTTCACCTTCTTCTTTTCGAGTGCGAGAATTTCCTTTCTGTCGATTACGTCGTTTATCGAGTGTTGAATTTGCGGGTAAGCCCGCGCCTGCGAAACGCGCTCTGGGTCGAAGATATGCAAAACCGCGTTTGCGGGAATTTTTGTCGTTTGCGAATTATCGCCTACAACGAAGTAGTAATTTTTAACGCGCCCGAATTTGTCGAACTCCATTCCGTCAACAATGTGCCCGCTATCGGAGTCGCTTGGCGACATCAGGCGGTGGCTTTCGATTAGCTGGATTTTGGGAACTCCGAAGCTGTCGAACGTTTTTATTACGAAGATTTCGCCGTCGACGATGAGCGAACGCAGAATCATCGACTGGCATTCCCGCCAAGAAAAGCGGTTTGTGATGTCGCAATGTCTGCTCCATTTGAAGAAGAAATCCTCCGCCTGTTTATTCCAAGAGTGATTGTCGGATTTCGCGTTCGGGTAGATGCCTTTGCCGATTCCGTAGACTTTCAAATCGCGCAGAATTCCGCGAATGTGCCCCGAATTCTTTTCGAGGTATCGGGCTTTGCGGACGAGTTCGCTTCTTGTGTATGAGGGCAGTTCCGCGCTCGCGTCCGTAGGGTTCAGCGTATTGGGATTGCCGCGCGAAAGTGAAACTTTTGCTGACTCGAACGCGTGCCCGATTCCGTAGAACATATTGGCGATTTTCCTCCGCAGTGTCATTGGATAACTCCTCCGACTACGCCGCTTAGGGAAACTCGGCGGTTTGTTTTGGGGTATTTTTCGGGCGCGAGAAGTTCCAACGCGTCCATTATGCCGTTGAACTTCTTCTCGATTTCCGAAAAAGCAATACGCGAATACGAGCTTCCACTATCGGAAGCCGATTGAAGATACTTTTCGCGCTCTACTTTTACCCGAACAAGCAAAGCCTCAAGCTCCGCCACTGTATACCCGCGTGTGTAAATGTAATTGGACATACACACTCGGCGGGTGTCAAAAAAATTGACTTATACATCACATAATATTCAATTTTTATCATGCTAGATAACATTTTAAACAGTGCAAAAGTTGCCTTAAAAATTGCTGATTCTCTAAAAAATCAAGATTTAAAAGAAGCAATACTTGGTTTAAAAGAAGAAATATTGAATCTCCAAGAAGAGAATATTTCGCTAAAAGAACACCTCTCTAAACGGCAAAATTTTAATATGGTCTTTGAAAATAATAGATACTTTAATGTAAAAGAAGATAACACCAAAGAAGGACCATATTGTTCTAATTGTTGGGATTCAGATAAGATGGCTATAAGATTACAACGTGTTGACTATCATCTCGAAGGGAAATGTTATATATGTCCAAGGTGTAAAAATACGACACAAGTATAATTTTATTAAAATTCGATTTTGTTATTCCCCACAATCTTCAACATCAACGCGCCCGCGCAGTTCATAGCTTCGCAGTCGAGGTAGTGGTTGGGGCGGTTGCCGATTTGCTCCCATATCCACGAGTTGCCCTTTTTTATGCGGTGTTCGGACTCCATTTGCTTTAAATAGTCTTCGGAAATATCCGTCGGAACTTCCCAAGTTGCGCCGTCGGCTGGATTCTGATTTCGCCTGATTCTCGCCAATGTGTCTTTTACGTTTAGATTGCTCCAAAAGTGCATACGGCACTTAACGTAGCGCGAAATAAATATGTGCTTTACGGGCGAGTAAAACCGCAAAACCGTCTTGCCGTTCGGAAGTCTGTGGAAGAAGTTCGCCCTGTTGTCGCCCATAAGCGCAATCCAATTTCGCTCTCCGCAATACTTGTATACCTCGAACGAATTATACCCTGCATCGACAAAAACAAGATTATCCAAAATTCTAAAACGCTTTTGGATTTCCTCGATGTCTTCCCACGTCAACACCTTTTCGTGCCATAAAAGACGGCTCGAACCGTTTATGCTCCAAGCGCGGACAACCAAGTAAAAGCAGTTCATCTGAACGTCAACCGACATTATGCGAAGCGGCGCGATAACCTCGTTTTCGGCAAAAGGCGGCGCGATGATTTCGCCAAGCTTGTTGAATCCCGCTTCCTCGTCCCAAACATCGCCCGAGTTATAGCTACCAGAGGCGATTTCAAGACGGTAGTCTTCGGCAAATTCCCTCCAAGCAAGCGCGAGACGTTTCTGGTAGAATTGTTGAAGCAAAGAGCTGTCGCCCTTTCTTGCGGCAATTTTCGCGCGAAGGTAAAGCTCGGCAAGCTTGCCCCAACTCATCAAAGCAAGCGCATTCCAATGGAAGCCCACGTTTTCTTTTGAAGCATTCGGATTGAGCGCGATAAACTTTCCGTCTTTGTTGAGAATACGCCTCATTCTGTCTGTGTCTTCAAAGTATTCCCCGCATTCGGGACATTTCAAGGCAGTTGAATGGTTGATTTTTGAAAAGTCGTATTCGCCGTTTTCGTCTTTGCAGTCGTCGTCCCATTCGATATTTTCCCACTTGTAGGGAATGTATTTGCCGCACTTGGGGCATTTGTAGTGCCACTCGCGCATATCGGTTGTTTCAAACTTGCGGTGGGTATCGTCGTTTTCCTCTCCGCCCTGACTCATAAACACGCATTTGCCGAGCCACCCGAAAGCTGTTGTTCTGGCTTCTGCTTCAGCCATATGACCGACGGGCCACCGCCAAGTTTCGTCCCCGAAAAGCCAGCGGATTGATCGGCGTTGAAGGTTGGTCTTGTTATACGCGCCCAGCAGCCAAAGCGTCATTCCGTTTGAAAAGTGGATTGTGCAGTTGCGCTGTTTATTCTTATTTTTCGGGAACAATTTCTTTACTGGCTCGCAACTTTCAAAAAGTTTTTGAAGACGGCTTTCGGACTCGTCTTTTGCGTCTTCGTCAGTCTGGTCGAGCCAAAGGCAAGGCCCGGGAAGATTGGCTATTATGTAGCAAAGCGTAAGCTCGGGACTTGTAGTCTTCGAGCTTTGGACGGCTGCGATAATCGAGACGAGGCGGATTTTCGGGTCTACGATTGCCTCCATAACTTCGCGAATCCACGGCGAATTTTCACTCCTGAATGGACCGGGAAGTGGAGAATACGGAATGTTTTTAATATGGTCTTCGCACCAACGCCAAGGCTTGCGACGGTCGGCGGGCGTCCAAGCTTCTTTGAGAATTAAAGAAAGCGGGTTGCGGGGCATAAACAGGACATCCGCTTATTTCGTAAGAAGCCAACCGCAGAATTGCGATTCTTTAAAGACTATTTCCGAATTGAACCCGATAGCGCGGAATTCCGCTTCGTTGTCGGCTACGGTTTTGGGATACATACAGCCGCGCAGGGCTTTCGCCTTATTGATGATTTGTTCGGAACTAAAACCGTTCTTCGCCTTCATCTCCCAGTAGAGCTGCTGTAAAATGTCCTGCATTTGCGATGTCGAGCCAAGGACTTTCTCTACGACGAACATTCCGCCTGAATTTTCAAGGCAGTGGTAAATGCGTTTTAACAGCGCATTTCGGGCGTCAGGACGCAGGAATTGCAAGGTGTAGAGCGAAACTGCGTAGGAAATATTCGGGAACACCAACGGCTTTTCAAGGTCGGCAAAGGTTATGTCAATGCCTTTTAGTTTCGCCTGATTTATCATCGCCTGCGAATTGTCGTAGCCAATGAGGTTTAATGCTTTCGAGTGGCGGCGTTTTATCCTGCGCAGAGTCTCTCCCGTGGACGCTCCGAAGTCTATGACTGTTGAATTTGGATATGTAAACCAGTCGGAAAATGTTTCAGCCAGTTCCTGAACGTGAACGTAATTGGGCACGCTCTTTCTGACGTGCTTGTCGAATTCGGGCGCGACGTGCTCGTCAAATACCCAGTTGCTCTGCCGCGAAATAATCCTGTCGTCCGTATGCAATTCCATACAAGACGACAAGGTGTCAAAAAAACTAATTATCATCAGATTGCCATTTTAAAGGCTTCCGCATTTAAAGACTTAATATCATAACAAGCGTACATCTCCCTTGTTTTTGGATTACTTTCTATCCCGAAGAAATTCGCTCCATTTCTGCCGTGCTTCGGGAAAATATACCGCAACAATAGGTCTTCTTTGATTTCGGGTGGAGTTGCGGAAATCTCCGCAAAATACGCTTCCTGCGGTTGCCAATTTGTCTGGGAGAAAATCCTCGCAAGCGTTTGTTCTTTGTATCGAATAGGACGCGCCGTAATGAGGATTGCGTATTTATCACGCAGGAAATTCACAAGCCACTGGCGATATGTTTCCAGCTCAATCTGCCTTGAAAACGGTGTAATGCGCAGTTCTCCCCATTTCGGAGAATTCCCCACAAGCGTATAGTTTAAATCAACCAAGTATTTCATAGCGGTGCTTGAATGCCGAAATTGCCTCGTCTACCAATCCCATACGAGAGCCGTCGGGATAAGGCAGATTAAATTCAAATCTCAACGCTTCTTCGAGGCGTTCCCACGGAATGCGCCTTACATTTTCGCACTTGGCGTTTACGTTGCCTGTCATTTCCGAAATCTGAATGTTTCTAAAAAACGGCGAAAAGAGTTCGTAGAATTCCTTTTTCGTGTGGTATTTCTGAACTTTCGGCTTGTCCTGAAAGTCGCCAATGCGAACTCCCGATTCGTATTCAAGCCGAAATGCGATATTACCCGCGTTTGACTCATTATGAAAGGCCTTGCCGTTTACCTGCCTATAACCAGTTTCCGCCGTTGACGAAGCGCAGGCATAGAGCTTAGTGAACGGTCGGCACAGCGCGGCGCAAATGCAAACTATGTGTTCTCTATCCTTTGCGAAAGGAACTGAGTTTAACACGCTTGAAATGAATATGCTTGTAAATTCCTTGCCGTTTGCGACGGCGTTCAAAAATTCCCTTGAAATCGCAAGCGACTTTCCCTTGTCGATTTCTGAAACGCCTATGTGATACGGCTCAAAGGGAACACAGTCAAAGCCCGCAGACTTCAAAATGTTCGTCTCAGTAAGGTGTCCCGCGCCGAAATCGAGAATGGAGTTGCCGTGCTCTTTACGCCATTTCGCCTGTTGCGACTTGTCGAAAATATCGAAACTATGGCAGGGCTTATTCCCGTGGACGGCAAACACAAAACCGTGCCCCAACTCTTCGCGAACACGTCTTGCGCGGCGAAACGAATTATAGCGAAGCAAATCGGCGTAGCGCGTGTGAATGTCGAACTCCATCGTAAGCAGGTTCATCATAGCGTCGGCAAATTTTGCCTCGTCTTCGGAAATATATACTACATCGCAAGTGTCGGCTTTAAGTTCGGCAAGCATTTCCAAACGCCCAATGCCGTTTATAATCTTGCCGTCAGGAGTGCAGACAATCGGCATAACAATCCCAGCCTTGCGGAGAGTTCTGGCAATGCTCTTTGCATATTGAATCCATCGCCCCGAATTTATTCTGCAAAGCTTTGCAACCGACACCTTCGCAGGGTAGGCGCACCTGAAAAAGTCTCGACTCTCCAACTCCTTGTCTTGAATATTGTTGGCGAGTTCCGAGAGATTTAGACTTTCCAGAATGCGCTTAGCCTTTTCGGGTGTCTGGCAAATATCGCCGTCGTTTGTGGCGCGGTTAAAGACAATGTTCAACGCCTTGCGCTTCTCCAACTCCATCGGCGGAATTCTGAAAACGGGGACGTTTTTTACGCCCATTCGCGTTGCCACAAAATGACGTTGGTGCCCCGAAAGAATTTCGCCGTTTGCGTCTGCGTAAATGGGTGCGATGAAGCCCAATTTGCGAAGCGAAAGCTCAATCAAATCAAGCCGCTTCGGATCGGCGGTTCGCGGATTGTAGGTTGACGGATTTACCGCTGAAAGAGGCTCAATTTTTATCATATGGAAAGCCTCCTGCGAAGTTCGGCAATTACCGATTCCTTGTCGAAGCCGACTTCCTGTTTTAGCTTGTCAATCCATACCCCGAAATCCTCCTGACTTATGCGAAAACGATAGTTCCCCGCCTGAATTGTAACTTCCGACTGGGTAAGTTCCTTTTCGGCTTCATCTTCAAAATCGGGAGTTTTTTCGCCAAGAATGGCGTCCAAATCGGCGGGTTCAAAACCCGCCAAAATTGTATCGAAGCTCGTTTCCTTGAAGCCGTCTACAATATCTTGAAGACTGTTTAAATCGAGCGAGGAAAGCTCCGCCAAGCGGTTGTCGCCGACAAGAACGGCAAGTTCATTGTCTTCGGAGGAAAAATTCTGAAATTCCACAGGAATGATTGAAACGCCCAATTCTTTCGCGGCTTCAAGTCTGCCGTGCCCAGCCACAATATAGCCCGAAAGCTTTGAAACCACAATCGGGTGCCGCCAGCCGTGGTAGCGGATATTTTGCGCCAGAATCTTTATCTGGTTTTGCGGGTGGGTATTGGGATTTTTCGGGTGGGGAATGAGTTCGTCAACCTTTACGAGTTTGTCGTAGGCGCACCATACTTCAATTCCGTCCGCCAAAATGCGTGCTTTGTCTTCTGCCATACATAACGGCGGAAGTGTCAAATTTGTAGCGATATTCTATTGCCGTTTTCGTCGATGGCGGGAGCGGAAGCTATACCGTAATTTGAATATATCGCGCGGGTTTTGGGATTGCTCTCTATTCCGAAAAGTTCAGCTAGACTGTATCTTGGCAAAATGTATTTGCGCAAGAGATGTTCCTTTTTTAGGTGTGGGAGTGTTTTTATTTCCGCGAAATACGCTTCCTGAGGCTGCCAATTTGTCAGAGCCAAAATCCGCTCGAGCGTCATTTGTTTGTATTTTACGGGGCGCGCCGTTATCAGTATTACATAGCTATTCCGCAAGATTTCAACGAGCCACTGTCGGTATGTCTCGCGCTCTATTTGATGCTCAAACGGTCGTATTCTCGGCGCGTTTTTCTCGCGGTCGACAAGCGTCTGGTTTAGATCGATAAGGTATTTCATCAGAACCCTCCGAGCCTTCTTCTTGTATTGGCAATTCCGTGAGCCGCCATTGGATTACGTTTATTGCAAATTATCGAAGCAAAGCCAGCGGGCGGGATTGATTTTGTTTTGTCGTGCGTGATAATATCGCCTTCGGGAACGGGTTTCTTGTTGATTATCGAATCGACAACTTCCTTGATTATATCGACAGGAATTTCCGTTATGGAATACGTTAATCCCGATAAATTTCGCCGCCCGACCTTTTCGCGCAAGAGAGTTATTGCGGCTTTTCTTGACGGACATTGGAAACGCCCTTCGTATATTACGCGGTCGCCGACAGTGCAAAATATGTGGTAGAAATTATTACTCGGCATAGTCGAATCCTTTCAAAATGCGGGAATTCCAAGTTGTCATTGCGGTCTCGATGGAGCTGTAAACTTTTCCACCTCGACGTTCGGAATCAGTATCCCTCAAAACCTGTTCGACAAATTTTCTCTCGCCGACTTTCTCGATGAATTGCCCAGTGAACGGTTCTGACTTCATCTTTTCGATTAGTTGCGCTACCCATCGGGATTTTCGCGTGCCTATGTTGAGATTCTTCCAATCATTGTCGGAGATTGGGTCGTCAATCTTGACGTTTTCTTCGGGAGATTCTTCTATTTTCGGGTCGTCGGCGTTATCGGAAATATCAACCGTCCTACTGCGGACAATTACAACTTCCTTTCCGTCGCTTGCCTTTGCGGTTAATATCTTTTCATCTTGAGATTTCTTTGATTTGAATATTTCCGCAATATCGAGCTTTTTTACTTTCAGGATATTGTTCGGTCTATCGCTTCCTAATTGCCCGCTTTTAGTGAGTCGATGTAGAACCATCTGTTCTTCCGTTTCTTCGATTATCGCCCAATATCCGACTGCCTTTGCGGGGAATTTATAGCGTTTAGCCTGTTCTTCGGTGATTGTCATTATATCGTATTGATTCATATATCTTATCTTTGTTCTTATTGGTCTATGTTGTTAATAATAACATAGTTGGATAATGTCTGCAACATTTTTCTTAGGTTTTTTATCGTAAAACGCCAAATAAAACCGTTGCGAATTGTCATAAAATATGGTATAATAACAAGATGAACAACCGACAAAAGAGAAAGGCAAGATACTATGAACCAAAAATTTGAACTCGGGCAGATTGTGGCGACAACTGCACTTTTTAACTACTGCAAAGAAAAGAGGTTTTTACTACTTCCGTATCTATTGCGCCACGCGAATTGCGATTGGGGTTCGGTATGCGAAGAAGATAAAAAAGAGAACGACGAATCCCTAAAAAACGGTTGTAGGCTTCTAAGTCAATACGAGCTTCCCGACAAAACGAAAATTTGGATAATCACCGAAGCCGACAGAAGCTCGACTACAATGTTGTTTCCTGAAGACTACTAAGATTCTTCAATATCGACAGGCTCTTTGATTGATTCCGCCGCAACGGAAAGCGCGGAATAGGTTTCGTCCAAAACTTCCTGCATTTTCTCTCGAATCTGAATTGCGTCGAGTGTGGTAAGTATCGGCGGAAGTTCGTTCAAAAATCGGCTTTCGAGAATATTTCTGATTTGCCCGATGTGCATAGTCCAAACTTCACGGACTTTCTCAATCGGCACATAAGTGCCTTCCATAACTTTCAGCTTAATTTCCGCCTGCTTTACCTCCGCAAGCAGTTTGCGAGACTTTAAAACCTCGTCTTCGGGAGTATCGACTTCTTTCAATCCGTTTTTCTTGATGAACTGCCGCCATTTGGAAATATCCTGCCGCCCGTCGGGCTTGCTTTTTGGAGAACCCTTCATCTTACGCCAACGGTCTATTGTTTTGCGGTTAACGCCAAGAATATCGGCTAATTCCACAATAGTTTTTGCATAACGAACGGATTTCTCCTTTTCTCCGTATTCGCTTTCAATCAGCGCGCGTTCCGAATTTGTCAACGTTTTGCCAGAAGCGACTTTTTTTACGATATTTTCAAGGTCTTTGCTTAAAATTCTTTGTCCGATGTTTTCTTCCATACAAAAGACGAATCTGTAAAAAAATGGGACATTTTCCGCGAATGTCCCAATGATTTCCCGCTATAAAAAACGCCCGAAGTCCGCCATATTACTGTATTTTCGAGCGTCTCGATTCAAAAAGTATGGGACATTTGAAAAATACCTGTCGTAAGAAGAAAGCGGTCTGCCGAACGTCCCTGCCGTATGTTGTTGTGTAATAGATTCCTTTGATACCCCCTCTGGATAATGAGTGCAGGGGGCGGAATTGAACCGCCAATCTTCGGGTTATGAGCCCGATGTCTTACCGTTAGACCACCCTGCAAAAGCATTATTTGCCAGTTCCGTCCTGTAGATCGAGAAGTTCGTTGTAGATTTCAACCCACGGACGGAGTTCGTTTATCAGAAGCCCGCGGACATTCGGCTGCCAATTTTCAATCGGGTCGTGCTCAGTGCGCTTTTTATACCAAAGGACAAGGGCGTCAATATGGCGCGTAAACGTGATTGTAGCCTCGGATACACTCGCGTTTGCATCGGGCTTCTTCGGCTCTGGGATTACTCCCGCCGCAATGTAGGCTTGCGTTAACGTCTTGGGCGAACCGTCGAGGAGCTTTGAAACGTTTTCGGAAGAAACAATCGGCAAATCCGAATCCGCATTCGTTTTTGAAGAGTCTTCAAGCTCGCAGATCTTGCGGGAGAGGCGCATATACTTTTGCGCGGTTCTCTCGGAAATGTTCGGGCAATTTTCTTTGAGCCAACCAAGCCACGCGCCGTGCCCGACGGCTTTCTTTTGGTTATTCAAAAGCTTGCCGCACTCGACGGCAAAAGATATTGCCTGCGAGGCTGTATCCTTTGCCTGTTTCGAGAACAGTTCGGCTTGTGTGTAAAGTTCGTTGATTTTTGAAGCGATTGAAAGTTGCGTCTGCATACCATTAGCGGCGTGTCAAATTTTTCAACCGCGCATTGCGGTATGCCCGACACGCTTTCTCGCTACGCATAAACGACGACGGCGACAATCCCAAAAGCTTTTGCCACGATTTTACACGAACCGAGAACGCCGCCTTCGTAATGCCGTATTGCGCGGCTATGGCGGTTTCGGTTCTGCCTTCGAGGCTCGCCATACCGAGCGCAAATACGAGCGCGTCGCGGTCGATACTGGCACTCCGCGCGCTCTTGTGGGCCTGCAATCTGGCAAATACCCACGAAAGCAACTGCGCTCCATAGGCTTTCGCCCGCTCTTCGACAATCTCGGCGATGGAGTCGACGTCGCATTCGGCATCCAACGCGTCATAGTCAAATTCAACGCCCATTTTAGCAAAAATTACGGTATCATCGGGCGTATTTGTCTGATAGTCGATTAATGGCTTATCCAGCCCAGCTTTGGCGAGTTTTTCGCGCTTCGACTGAGGAAGCCCGTTAACCCAGTTTGAATATGTTTCTGCGTATGAAGTCATCTGAAATCCTTTCTTGGAGATAGGCATACAGCCTCGTTAAATTCAATAAGTCGGCGGTAGAACGGCGCGAAATTATCCATATCGCAAAAGCGCGATTTCAGCGTTTCTCCGACGTAGTTTGTCGTAATTATAGTTGGTAGACATCTCGAAATTCGATATTCAAAGATGTTGAAAACGCTTATCTCGAAACGCTCGGTAAATCTTTCTTTCCCGAAATCGTCGATGACAAGTAGCTTTACGGCGCAAATCTGTTCAATAAGCGTTGAATAGGAGGTTTTGTTCCCTCCGAATGCCGATAAAATCGCGCGTTCGAGTTCGCCCGCATAGAAAACCTTCAAAGAACGTTCAATGCCGTAAAGTTTTTCGGAAATAAGGCGTTTCAAAAGTAACGATACGCAACGCGTTTTACCGCTGCCCGTTTTGCCGTGGACAATTAACCCGTTCGGTGATTTTTTAGCGGGATTCCAGCCGAGAACTTTTTCCACATTATTGAACCTGTTTGCAAGCAGGGTAGCGTCGCTGTTGGCGTAAATCGGGCGGATATATTCGGCAATGGTTTTTTCGATTTTCCCGCCGTATTTATCGCGGTAATCGGAAATATCCCTGCAAGACTGCGAACAGAAAGCGTCGCCATTTATGTAGTAAATTGCGTCCGCTCCCAACGCTTTGCCGCATACAACGCACTTAGAAGCCGTTTTCGTGCATTGCGTCAGTCGTTCCAGTTCTTTGATGTTGTCCGAATCCATTGTATCCTCCTTCCTTGTTTTTAAGTTCCCAAGTGCGGACTGCGGCTTTCCAGTCTTTCATTTTTGTCTTGCCGACAATCCAACCGTTGGAATCGTAATACGCCACAAACCGCGCGGGATTTACCGAATAGCCTTTTCCGGCGACATACGCGGCAACTTCTTCAACCGTGGGCTTTGCGAACGCAGGCTTTTCTTTTTTCTTTGTTTTTTCTTTTACAGGGTTTTTGTCTTTTTCATTGTCCTTGTCTTTATCTTTGTCTTGGCATTCAATGCTATCGTTTGATTGCGTTTGCTTTCGTTCCGATGCGATTGCTTGCCAGCGCATTTTCGAGGCGATTCTGTTTTTCTGGCAACGCTTCAAATAGGCTTCGTCGTCGCGCTTAAACTGGTTTTCAAGCGACCACCAAACGACTTCCGCGCCCTTGTCGGAAAATTCGAATATATTACCGTTATTGCGCGCGTCCATTGCCGCGAAAATTTCGGTCTGACCGACTGGCGAAAGCTTCATAATGATTTTCACCGAATCGGGGAAAAGTCTTAGATACTTGTTTTTCATCTAAATATCCTTTCAGAATGTTACGGAAACGGTGAGAATCGCCGCCGAAATCCAGTAGATAAAATGCCGCCAGTCTCCGTCTTGGACGGCGTATGTAAACGCCGCCAAAACGTCTAACGTAATCAAAATAGAGGGAAATAATTTGCTCATAACATCCTCTTAAAACGGGCTGTTTTCGGACGAAATTACCTTTCTTGCTTCGTCCGACAGACGCAAAATTTCCGACGGCTCTACGCTTGAATTAGAACCGATGCGGTTGATGTATTTGACATCGAGAAATGTTTTGCAATTTTCCGATTCGCGCTCGGCTACGACAATTCTGCAACGCTTGTCGAGCACGCAGGATTCAATATTGCCGAAATCTCCGTCAAAATCGAACGCGTCGCGGAGCTTCTTTACAGAATGCTCAATCGCCTTGTCGGTAAGGTATAGGCGGGTGTAAATACATTCGCCGTCGTCGGTTTTAAAGCCGAGCGACACAAAGAATTTTCCTGTATTTTCTGATTGTCTGACTTCGGCAAAAATTACGGTTGCCTCGTATCTGCCTTCATTTGAAATTTTTCTCATAATATTTTTCTCCTATTTTTCAGATTGTGCGTTTGCGAATGATTCAATGGCTTTTGCCATAAATTCGTTTGGTCTTTTCAGTATTTGCGAGACTTGGTCGGGACGCAGGTTCTTCCACGTTTCGTCGGGTTGAATCCAGCCCCAAGAACGCAGGGCAAAGTTCGCCTCCTGCAAATGAGTGCCTATTACGGATTCCAAGTCGGAAGAAAATGTCATTGGGATTTCGTCGTCGAAATTTTCGGCTACCGCAACCTCTTCGGGCAGGGCGGAATTTTTCGCATTTCCGCATCTCCAAGAGTTGAGCATTTTGCCAGTCTCTTCGGTTATTTCCGAAATGTTCCCATCGAACATTCGCGTTCTGTCTTTTGACGCTACCGCTTTGTGGTTCATATCCAAATCGAAGACAAGAGAGAATTCGAACTCGATTCCGTCGCGCATAATTGGAGCAAGCCCGACTTTGCGTATAGATTTTTTACCTTTTTCGTCGATGTCTATTGCGTAGTCCATCTTCGAGCGCATACAACATATGATGTGGAGTTTCGACGAAAGCACCGCCTGCAAAATACTTTCGAATTTTCCGCCTGCCACCGCCCAATTTGTGTAGGAGTTTCCTCCGCGCATATCGAGCTTGCTTTTGTAGTCCAAAATAGCCTGCCAAACGTGTGAAAATGAATCTATGATAACGCAGTCATACTTGCCCTCAACCGCGTCGGCAATGGCAGTTATGAATTTGTCTTCAGTATAGGGCGGTTCGACAACGCATACGTCGAAGTCGAACGTATCGGCATACAATAACGACGAAGAATTCTCCGTATCTATTACGGCAATTCTGCCGTTGTCTCCTACGAGTCCGCGCGCAAGGCGTAATGCGGCGGTAGTTTTGCCCGAGCCGCTCGGACCCGTAATTGCGAGTTTAAGATAAACCGCGCTTTTATTCGCTTTTTTGAATGAGTTATGTGTCATCTGATTTCTCCAAGTCGAACTCCTTTGCCGATAAAAACGGATTTGATTTCGGGCTTTGGCAAACACGGGCGTTCCGCCCAATTCGGAATCGGTTTAGGCTTGCGCCTGTTCTTTGGCTGAAGCGTTCTTCCGTTTTCGTAATCGAGAACCGACGCCCGCAAAACGGCAATCGGTTTTCTCGGCTTGCCGTTCGCGCCGCGAAGCAGAGTAAGGCTGTGTTCGTTTATGATTTTGTAGACGCTGCTCTTTTCATAGCCCCACCTAACCATAAGCTCTTCAACCGAAAACGCCTGCTTTGCGAACGTGTCGCCGACACGCTCAATCAACTGGATTAAAAGGTCGTTTTGCGTGCGGATAATATCCTCCAAACGCGAAACTCTTTCGTCCAAATTGATGTCGTGTTTTACTTCCATTTTTTCTCGGTGCGTTTCCCGTCAGCGTTTGCGGATTTTGGGATTTTCGGTAAAACGCGAAGTTCTTGTTTTATATAGAACCGCAATCGCACACTATGGAAGCCGACAGTCATATCCCGACTTTTGTCCTATTGTTATCTTTCTAACAAATAGTATAATACGGAAATTAAGATTGTTTGACCCGCTAAAAATCTCAGGTTGCTATGTCCTATCGAAAATCGAATTTCTCCCCAAGCAAGGCGGCGTATTGATTTGCGAACAAGCGACATAAAATTTTCAAAAAAACTTCTTGCAATCGCTCTAAAAAAATCCCCTAATCGCGACCATCGAAAGGAACAAATTTTTCTTCCTTTGGATTATGTCGGCAATCGGGGAAACCCTTTGCCCACTCTGTCGGACATTTTTCAGCCGATTAGAGTGTGTGCGCTGCGAGGCGCAAGGACCACCTCCTTTTTCGTTCCGAGGTATATTCAGTATAACGAAGCAGAACAACGCACGGTCTCGTGCCACTCACATTACAAAATTAACTGAAAGGTCTTATGAAAAATGGCTACATTAAAGTCTTTTATCGCGCCCACGCTTTTACGGAAGCTGGGGACTGCGAATAACGAACTACTGTTCGTTTCTTTCAAAGATTCCCTGCAAAAGTTTGGAATCTGGAACGAAGAACACGGTAAAACCCGCTTCGACTATTCCAAGCTTGCCGACTATCTTTACGACAACTGCCCAGCCGACATTGGGGAAAAGTTATACCATTTACATACAATCGCAAAACCCGAGCTTCGCGAATTTGTGGAGAATCATTTGCTCGAAGTTGGCGGTGTTGTAAACCCGAACGACAATTTGTATGAGTTGGCATTCAAGCTTGTTTGTGCTGACAAAACATACAGGCATTGTCAAATTATAGAATCGCTAAAAACCGCGCAGGAAGCCCACTACTATATAAGTTTTCGCCCCACGAAATTTCAAGAAACACCGCCGCTTGATGGCTTTCAAGTAGAGCGTTTGCGAATGCTCTTGTGCGGGTTTTTCAAGACAAAGACGGGACTTTCTTTTGTGGAAATCCATTCGCATAAGATTGGAAGATTCGCTTACTACTGCATATTTCATGCAGCAAATATCAGGGTTGAAAACGCCATAAGCGATTGCGACGAAGAATCGCTTGTCCGCTATCATCCGCAGAATATGGACATTTTGCGCCTCGATTGCCAAACGGGGGAGCTTTCCATTTATACCCGCTACACAAGCAAACGCCTTTCTGAAGTCTACAAAAGCCTGTTCGCGGAAGTCTTGGGCGGCGGAGTAATGTATGTGCTTAACGGCAAATACAATCTCCGCAAATTGAAATCCTACGATGTATTGGCTCTCGGCGAATTTGCGGCTGAAATAAAAACGGTAAGGGTTGTCGCGTATACGGAACTCAAAGACGGGTGTAGGCTTTCGTATAGCGGATTTGTGAACTTCGCGCTTTTCGATACGATGGAGCGCGACGATTCGGAAATTGTTTCGGCTACGTTTGAATTTATGTTTATGGGTTCGGACAGGAAATACAGGGCGACAATTTCAAATGCGTATCGCTCGAAAATTCAGACAGGTTGCGACGAAGAACTCGTCGAAAGATTTTTCACAAGCAAAGGGTTAATAAGGGACACGTCTTATGAAGAACTTGAAATATTGGTGGCAAACGGCGCGAAATCTCCCGCTTTGTAATTTACAGTGGCGCGAACTGCTTGGCGAAAAGAAGAAACGGCTCTTGGAGAAAGTCGGCGCGTTACAATATTCGCCGAACGGAGAATGCGTTTCGGAAATCTTTATTGAAAACACCAGCTACAATGTTTCGCAATGTCAAAGTGGATATGTTGCAGTAAACGAGTTCGGCGACTATTTTGAAATGTCCGCAACAGACGCGTTGAGAGTGTCGTTCAACAAAACGGCGTTTGTGCTTCATATTTCGCGGATTTTGGGAGTTTCAAGCGATGTTTCACAGCTTGGAAGAACTCTTGGAAAATTCAGGGGATACGATTGCGACGGTTTTTATCTCGGTAATTCGTCGGCGGGCAAAGTATTTTTCTATTTCTCGAAGCCGAAGTTCATTGAATATACAAAGTCCGTTTTGAACGGGGATGTTCCAGTAGTGATTTATTTCGATGAAATCGACCGCGAAACGGAAATGTTCATCGCCGAAAATCGCGGAAGAACCGTCGCGTTGGAATCGGTAATAGATTTCGGCGTGGACGGATTCAAAGACAACGGCAAGTTCCGTCAACATTCCGCAAGAACGAAACAGTTAAATAATACGGCATTCTATTCTTGGCAGGGAACAAACTTGCCGATACCCGCAAAATTGACGCTTGGCGCGCTTAGTATGGATTTAGTTTCTCCGTCTGAAATAAAAATTGCCTACGGAGCAAAGTCGCTCAGGGCACATTATGCGGATATTTCGATTTTCAAAAGCAACGATACAAGCGACGTCAGTTTCAGCTGGAAAGTCGTTTGCGCGTGTGCATTGCGAAAGAATTTGGTCGGATACGACACAAGGAATCTGCCGCGATACACAAGCCGCTTGAATGCTAAATTCAGGGATTTTTTCGGATTCCCAGAATCGGCGTTCAGTTGCAAAGAAGGCGTTATTTCGGCAAATTTTCCAATCACCGCCCGCGAATACAAATCAACGCGCATTCGCTCCCAGATTTTTGACGGAATTTCGCAATAGATTGTTTACAATAATCTTGCAAATATCAACAAATAGTTTTATAATATAGGAACTATGGCTCATATTACAAAATCATATTGTGAAGGTCGCAAAGCCCCGTTCAAGGTGGCTTGGCGAGTAAATGGACAAAGATTGGCGAGATTCTTCGAGACATACGATGCCCGCGAAGAATTTATCAAAACATACGACTTCTTGGAGGAGTATCAATTTGAAGCCTTGCTTAAAATGACGAAGTCCGAAATCAGCGAAGTCGCCCAAATAAAAGCCGCAAAAGGCGACGACATCACGTTTCGTGACATCTGGCATTTCTGGGTAGAAAACCACAAGACGAGAGAACTTATCACGACCTTCGACGCCTGCAATAGCTACATATTCGCATTGAAAGACGCCGAACGCCCCAGAAGCCATATCGTGAGAGTTAGACGCATTCTCGAAATGTTTTGCGAAACTTTCGGCGATGTTTTCTTGGACCACATATCGCGAAAGGAACTTGTAGCTTGGATAAACAAACTGCCATACAGCGGGCAGACGAAAACAAACTACAAAGATATAATCCGCGCGGCGTGGTCGTATTTCGACGACAGGGAATGGCTGAGCAAGAATGTCGCAGTAAAGCTGCCCGTAGAGCGTATCGTTCGTGGGGAAATCGGGATATTGAAAGTGGAAGAGGTAGAACAACTGCTTCGGGCAAACGAAAACTACGACCCAGAAATTTGCGGACTTATGGCGTTAGGACTATTCGCAGGGATGAGAAGTTCCGCCATAACCCGCGTGGCGTATGAAGAAATCAACTTCAAGGAACGCGGGATAGAAACGCCTGCGGGAAAGACAAAGAAGAACCGCCGACAGTTTATCGAAAATCTTCCCGACAACCTTTGGGCTTGGCTGGAGCGAACGCCCCCGAGCGCGTTTACAATGTGCGAAAGAAAGTTTAAAAGACGCAGGGAATTGGCGTATCGCAGGGCAGGACTTTTAGTAAGTGCTGAAGACGTGAAGAAAGGATTGGCGGACAAGGTAAAGTTTCCGCCGCACAACGCATTTAGACACAGCTTTGTGAGCTATCACGTCGCGCTTCACAGGAACTTTACCGACACCGCGCTCATAATATCGCACAGGCATACGGATATTTTATTCGCTCTACGTCAAAGATTGTGGAATGGGAGAAAAAAAAGAGGGCAAAGAGA